>CAFAAU010000002.1_pt1 | contig 62554 bp, 48 predicted proteins | sample 7267661 | NCBI WGS metagenome assembly CAFAAU01 (sample SAMEA6813993, study PRJEB35770) | uncultured Actinomycetes bacterium | biome: Freshwater; feature: Freshwater reservoir; material: water | place: Czech Republic | collected 2017-08-18 | depth 30m m
CGCCGACCTTAAATGTCATGTGATGCCCTTCGCTAGAGGGTCTATTCTACCAGCAATATCTTGTTGAGAAAACCCCGCATAACTAGCGTAAATCACTACTTATTTGGTGTGAGACAATTGCGCCTATGCGTCGCACATTAACTGCATTAATAATTGCACTACTAGCCATCTCACTAAGTGGATGCGGGGCCGGAACAAACGCAGCAACGCGAAATACCAATCAAGTAACAGATGGCGTTGAAGCAGCAATCACAGCAGATGGCATTAAAATTAAATTAGTCAATATTCTTGTTGTAGCAACTACCGAAGGTGCTGGCGTATTAGTCGGAACCATAGTTAATTCAATGCCAGATGAAGATGCTTTGCTTGGCATAGCTATTAACGGTCAGGTTGCAACTGTCACCGGATCTAATTCCTTGATGCAAAATAAGCCCATTATTTTTGAAGGGCCATCTACTAATGCAAAGGCAGTGGTTGCAACTTTAGGTGCAACGGCGGGACAGAATGTGCAAGTAACAATGTTTTTTGCACGTGCAGGCGAAGTGAATGTTAAAGCAATTATTCGTGATCAGCGCGATACATACGCTGGCATCACTGCTTAATTAATCTCTACTTCTTACCCTGATTAGCAACGGCTGCAATGGCTTCCTTAGCTGCTGCTGGATCTAAGTACTCTCCACCTTTAACCGTTGGCGTCAGATCGGCATTGAGTTTGTAATACAGCGGGATTCCAGTAGGAATATTTAATCCTGCAATATCGGCATCAGAAATTCCATCAAGATGTTTAACTAATGCACGAAGTGAGTTTCCGTGCGCAGTGACTAATACTCGCTTGCCAGCCTTGAGGTCTGGAACGATTGATTCATGCCAATACGGCAGCATACGTTCGATAACATCTTTGAGACATTCGGTCTTTGGCGCAGTGATATCGGCATAGCGCGCATCATTGGCCTGGGAAAATTCATCATTGTCATCGATAGCAGGAGGCGGAACATCAAAAGAGCGGCGCCACAATTGGAACTGTTCTTCGCCATATTGAGCCAATGTTTGAGCTTTGTCCTTACCTTGCAACGCACCATAGTGGCGCTCATTCAAACGCCATGAACGCTTGACTGGGATCCAGTGACGATCACAAACATCGAGAGCTAACTGCGATGTATGAATCGCGCGACGCAATAATGATGTGTGCAGTAAATCTGGCAGTAATCCGCGCTCAGTTAAGAGTGCACCGCCACGACGGGCCTCATCTTCTCCCTTCGACGACAAGCGAACATCAACCCATCCAGTAAAAAGATTCTTGGCGTTCCATTCGGATTCGCCGTGGCGCAAGAGGATTAATTCGTAGCTGCTCATAGGTGCATCCTAAACCAAATGCTTAAAAGCATCTAAATTAGCAAGTGACTCCCCGCGTGACACACGCCAAGCCCACTCGCGTCGAATTGCATTGGCAAAACCAAGTTCAATGAGCGGATTAAATGATGAGTCAGAGATTTGAAGTACTGATCCGACAAGGCGATCTATTTCTCGATCCGTGACAGCAGATAGTGGCAAGCGCCCGACTAAGAAAATATCTCGAACTTCATTGATAGCAAATGCGATTCCATAAAGTGAAGCGTTCTTAGCCATGCACCAAGCGTGTACCGCTGCTTCGTTGTCATCAGGTTTGCGGATAACAAAGGCGTTAATGCTCAGAGAATGATCACCAACAATTAATGCGCAGTGCGTCTGTAATTTTTTTTCGCCAGGCAAAGTGACTAAAAATGTGTTGTCGTCTTTGCGCTCGTATTCCAGATCATGAGAGTCGAGGAACTCTTCGATAATAAAGCGCGGGTCGATCGTAGCCATTTACTGGCCTGCGATTTTAAGTGCAGTGTTGTGCTCAGTTATTACTTGGTCATAAATATCTAAAGTACCGCGCGCAGTTGTGTCCCAACCAAAGTGTGATGCATGTTCGATTGCACCCACAGATAGAAGTACGCGGCGCTGTGGTTCTTGCAATAAACGGGCGATTACTGATGACCAGGCTTTTGCATCATGACCATCTACTAAAACACCAGAAATACCATCAGCCACGGCGGTACGCAAGCCGCCTACAGCCGTTGCAACAACCGGAGTTCCACACGCCTGTGCTTCAAGTGCAACTAAACCAAAACTTTCAGAGTAACTAGGAACGCAGACTAAATCCGCGGCGCGATACCACTGTGGCAAATCGGTCCGAGGAACTGGTGGCGTAAAACTAACAACATCATCAATACCCAACCATGATGTTAACTCTTTTAGCCGTTCAACTTCTTCAGTATTAGCACCTGATGCACCGCCAATAATATTGACGACTAACCTAGGTCGAAGTTGGGGTGAATGTTTAACGAGTTCTGATGCTGCACGAATTAAAACTTCTGGACCTTTGTGTGGCTGAATGCGGCCAACAAAGCTAACTACCAATGCATCGCGATCAATGCCCACAAAATCACGGGCTGCGCCGCGGCCATCACCTTGAGTAAATGTATAAAGATCAACACCTGGTGTTACAACATGGACAGTATCCGGGCACGCTTCATAGAGTGAAACAAGGCTGGCGGCTTCAGCATCGGTATTTGCAATGAGCGCTTGCGCTGCAGCAACTACTTGGGTTTCACCTTGCACACGAATCATTGGTTCTGGAACTTCGCCTTCAGCTAAATTCAAATTCTTAACGCGGGCCATTGTGTGCATGGTATGAACTAAAGGAATACCGAGCTCTTTTGCTGCCGGCATAGCAACTTTTCCAGAGATCCAATAGTGTGAATGAATAACGTCGTAGTTTTCTTCTCTAGCAATTCTTGCAAACTCTTTTGAGAGCCCCAAAATATGTGCAGGTAACTCTTCTTTAGTTAACGCACCGTGCCCACAAGCAAAGTGACGAACTCGTACACCTTTTAAAATTTCAACAATCTCTGGTTGTTCGGGATTAGTTCGGCGAGTGAAGATATCTACTTCTACTCCCATGGCCGCCATACGTTGGGCAGATTCAACAACATAGATATTCATGCCGCCGGCATCACCGATGCCTGGTTGATCCAGAGGTGATGTGTGCACCATCAAAGTTGCAATGCGCCCATTCATGCTTTAAGGGTACGGGCTATTAGAAGGTTGCGCGAATGCTGCCGACGCTCTTGCCCCCGCCTAAAGTATTTTCTTCTTGCTCGTGCGCATCTATCCCAAGAATTTTTAAGGCTGCAGCCGTGACTGCCGGCACTGCCCGCGCATTGCCATCACTAATTTTTAATGCCAATGTCCGCCCATCTGGCATAGAAGCAACGTTGATTGCTTCGGCTCCATCTTTCATAAACAGGCCTTCAATGTTTTGCATCATTCTGGTTGCAAGACGTCCTTGCCCTGACACCATTTCAGGAAATTCTCTACATGCTTGTGCAACGCTTTGATGAACAGGATCAGTTGAAATAGTTAAGGTGCGGACAGCTCGTGCTAATCCGAGAAGTGAAAACATGAATAATGGTGCACCACAACCATCAACGGTTGTATTTACAATGCTCTCACCACTCATCATCTCTACTTCTTTTGCAATTGCAATTTGTAATGGGTGATCTGGGCTTAAATATGTATCAATAGGCCAACCGTTAATGTGGCAGGTAAGAATCATTCCTGCATGCTTTCCACTGCAGTTCATTGCAAGACGAGTTGGTTGTGATGTCCTGCGTAGATCTTCTTCAAGTGGTCGATCCATAATGCACTGCAATGAATCTTCATCAAGGCCGGCCTTGGCCAAAATAGCTTGCGCACCGCTTTGATGCATGCCAGTACCGGCATGAGATCCGCACACCAAAGCCAATAAACGTGGTTCTAAATCAAGACCAGCGCGCACCATTGCCGCTGCTTGAATAGATTTAAGCGATGATCGTGAATACATAGGAAGCGTTGGATCACCTTTTTGAAATGCAATCGAACCATCGGCGTTAAGAACTACAACATGTCCGGCATGAATCGATTCAACTTTTCCACCGCGCGTGACTTCGGCTAGAACCTCACCCAACATCATTCGGTTGAACGTGGGAGTGAGGACCACACATGTGCTTGAAGTTCTTGTCCTTCAGCTGCCATGTCATAGGCATAGAAAAGTTCGCCAGCAACGAGTCCGTACAAACGAACACCAGCAGTAACAATCTTTGCCGTCGGTGCTGAATAACCTTGATCCATTACTAGTTGAATCTTTGGACCATCAAAAGTTCCAACCCAACCTTCAGTAATTCCGGTGCTATGTGAAATCAAAACCTCTAAAACATTATTCGGCTTAACGCGCCAAAAACCAACTTCGGATGCACCTGGGCGAAGGATTTCTCCATCAGCATCAATAATCCATGAACGTGAAAAATAGTTAAGGAAGTTACGGCCGTCATGGTTAAAAACAACTTCGTGAGCAAATTCAAAACCTTCAATCGTTGGATATTCGCCGCGACCTTTACCGCGCCAAGTTCCAACTAGCCATGCCAGTGGATTGAGATCTGGGTGCAGACCTTCAGGGATTGTGAAAACCATTTATGGACGTCCTCTAAATTTGGGTGAACGACGAGCTTGCGATTGACGTCCACGAAATGCATAAAAAATGAGCGCAATACCCAAGGCGATGGCAGTTAAGCCAAGGATTACTGAAGTAAAAAGCTCCACGAGCCAAATCTTAGCGGTTAAACAATGACCTGCTGTGATGCTGGAATTCCATCGATGCTCAGCGTGGAATCCGTTGGTGTATTTCGCTTAATCATTGCTAACGCAATCGTGCCGAGTTCATGGTGGCGGGCTACTGTGCCAATAAATCCAACAACTACGCCATCGTTTTCAACTTTTGTGCCCGTTGCTGGAAAACCAACATCGCTGCCATCAAGGTGGAGCATTACTAATCTGCGCGGTGGGTTACCTAAGTTAAAAATCTTGGCCACAGTTTCTTGCCCACGATAACAACCCTTATTCATGTGGACTGCGCCATTTAGTACGCCGAGTTCATTAGGAATTGATTTGTGATCAGTTTCAAAACCAATGCGTGGGCGGTGGGCAGCTACACGCTCTGCATCTAAGGCCCACATGCCAACCTGTGTAGCAACTGCATTAAAAGTTTGTGCCATCTCTGCAACTTCATTGCGTGGGACTAGTGCAAACGGTCCACCAAGTTCGGTTGTTGCACCTGGCGCACGTAAAACTGCGAATTCGGACGTTGCATCACGAACATCAACTTTGAGCATAAATTTCATCTTCGTTAAATATGCAACCAAAGTATCGGCATAACCCGGATCCAAAACTAACCAAGAAGTCGTTCCGTCATCGACAATATTAAATTGATACTCAACATGACCTTGTGGATCTAAAATCATCCCTGACTTCCAGATACCGACTTCTAAATCACTTAAAAACTGGGTTGTTAAATCATGCAGCCATTTCAGGCGATCATCACCGCTGACTGCAACAACAGATAGGTGTGAAAGATCTGCCCATGCCGTGCCAGATTCAAGTGCGCGTTGTTCTTTTACTGGTTCACCAAAATGCCAAATAGCTCCTTTATCAGGACCGGCTTCAACTAATACGGCGCTCATTGGCAGTTTGAACAGGTTCCATAAATGGCAAAGTGTGAAACATCTGTCTTAAATCCATACTCATCAGAGAGAGCGTTAACAAATGTTGCAGCAATATCTAATGGCGCATCACCCACGGCCTCGCACTTTCCGCACACTAAATGTAGATGTGTGAGTTCTTCTGCTGCGTGGTAAGTCGCTCCGCCATGGCCCAAGTGTGTGTGCTGCACTAATCCAACGTTTTCTAGAGTTTCTAAGTTGCGATAGACAGTTGAAAGATTGATTCCTGGATGAGTAAGGCGTACTTTCTCGGCAACTTCTTCAGGTGTTGAGTGCCCAAGTTCGCGCACAGCGGCAAGGACTAATTCGCGTTGAGGTGTTAAACGTAAACCCTTATCGCGTAGTTCATGCTTATCTGCCATGTGATAAGCCTACCTTGCGCAGCACAATTGGATACCTCACTTTGTGCAGGGTATTCTCTTCCAATGGCCAAGGTTCTGCTACTCACCAACGTTCTTGGTGCTAGTGCTGAGGTTTTACCCGCACTTGGTTTACTTCAGCACAACGTTCGTATCTTGCCTGCCGAAGCATCTGTATTAGTTGATGCTCCCGATGTTGATGTTTTATTAATTGATGCACGCCGTGAACTGCCTGCAGCGAAATCATTAACAAAATTAATTACAACAACTGGAATTGGTTGCCCCATCATTGCAATTACAACCGAGGGTGGCTTATCCGCATTCAACGCCGACTGGGGAATTAGTGACGTAATTCTTGATACCGCAGGCCCTGCCGAAGTTGATGCACGAATTCGTATTGTTTTAGGTAAGCAAGCAGCTGCTGCGCTAGAAAATGATCCACACAATGGTGAAATTCGAAGTGGAGATGTTTCAATTGATGAATCAACCTATACCGCGCGCCTTAAAGGTGAAGTTTTAGATTTAACTTTCAAAGAGTTTGAATTGTTGAAGTATTTAGCTCAACACCCTGGTCGTGTTTTTTCTCGTGCGCAGTTGTTGCAAGAAATCTGGGGCTACGACTATTTCGGTGGAACCCGCACAGTGGACGTGCACATTCGTCGCCTGCGGTCAAAACTTGGCCCAGAGTTTGAAGCAATCATCGGAACCGTAAGAAACGTGGGATATCGCTTTACTGTCGATGCATAAACCATGCGTCACATTCTCAAGCTTCATCGCGACTTAAATAGGGATTCACTTCCTCAAATAGCTCATGACTACACAATCGAAACTTTTAATGCCGCTATTCATAAGCAATCTTGGCTTGATTTAAATAATGCAATCTTTACTAACCACCCGGATCAAGGAAATTGGGCCATTGACGATTTAGAGAATCGTATAGCCGAATCTTGGTTTGATCCGCAAGGATTCTTTTTAGCCACTGAAAATAGCCAGATTGTGGGCTTTGTGTGGACCAAGATTCATCAAGATTTAGTTAATCAAGATCCCGTGGGTGAGCTCTACGTAGTTGGCACTGACCCAGATCACCATGGCCGCGGCATAGCTCGCGCGCTTTCAGTTGAAGCTATTAACTTCTTTGTTGCAATGGGTTTAAAGCACGCGATGTTGTATGTAGATGCCGATAATGAAAAAGGCTTAAAGCTCTATCAATCTTTAGGCTTTAATTAGGGAAATAAAAAAGGAGCCAAGGGAATCGGCTCCTTTTTGTATTCCGGTCTTTAAGGTCGGATTGGTCTTACTGGCTTTGCAGGAATACCAGCTCGTGCAGCAGCTGCCGCAGCCTTGAAAGCGCCTCGTGCGGCTTTCTTTGCTTCAGGAGTTGATGCAGCTGCAACAGCGGCATTGCGCACTGCCATCGCGGTTGCGATAGTTGAATGTGCAGTTGCAATTGCATTTTGACGTGCAATCTGTGCAGTTTTAAATGTCGCCTTTGCAGCATCGAACGCTGCTTTTTGCTCTGGAGTTAATGCAGTTTTCTTAACAACCGGAATTGTTGATTCAGCTGCGTTTGCTCCTGTTGCACCTGCAAGTGCAAATAGTCCAGCAGCAATTGATGCTGCAATAGTTCGCTTAAGTATGGACATGAATACCCTCTTCTCTTCCACAACCAATTGCGGATAAAGAAAAAATAGAGCGCATGCGTGTGGCAAGGCTTTGTTTAACTTGTGAACTCTTTGTGGAAAATTAAGCGAGAAGCTCCTTTAAGCCTGCAATCAAGCGATCAACGTCATCTCGCGTTGAATATGGTGCTAATCCTGCACGCAAAGCCCCGGTATCGCCCAGACCTAATGCGCGTGAGACTTCTAGGGCATAGAAGTTGGAAGCGGGAAGTGTGACGCTTTTAAACGCCATCGCTTTATAAATATCAGCGCTGTTGTGTCCTGCAAATGAGAAATAAATTGTTGGTGTGCGGTGCTTGGCATGGCCATACAAAGTAACACCGGGCAGCCCAGCAACCGAACTTTCTAAATACTCAAGCAGTTCATCTTCATATTTCTCTAGCGCATTCATTGAGTTAACAATCTTTTCCCGGCGAGTTGTTCCATTACCTGGAGCCATTTCGGCAATGAAGTTAACGGCGGCAATACAACCAGCCATCAATTCATAAGGAAGAGTTCCAAATTCAAAGCGCTCTGGCACGATATTTGTGGCTGGTAATAACTTGTCATTGTTAAGGGTTTCAAGCAGGGCTGGTGATGCAGCCAGCGCTGCACAGTGAGGGCCCATTAACTTATAGAAAGAGAAACCAAAGAAATCTGCCCCGATATCTTTAACACTAATTGCAGCGTGTGGAGTTAAGTGCACGCCATCAACATAAAACAGTGCGCCGACTTTGTGTACGGCTGCACCGATTGCTTTTAAATCTGGGCGAGTACCGATTGTGTTTCCAGCCCCGGTAATAGCAACTAACTTTGTTTTAGAGGATAAAACTGCTTCTACAGCAGCAACGGTAATTTCTGTTGTTGCAAGATCTAATTCGGCCCAGCGCACAGTTGCACCTACGGCTTCTGCAGCTTGAATCCAAGGGCGAACATTTGAATCATGATCAAGACGTGAAACAACTACTTCATCGCCTGGCCCCCAGTTTTTAGCAAGGGTGCGAGAGAAGTCGTAAGTAAGTTGAGTCCAAGAACGCCCATAGACAACTCCATGTGGATCTACATCAATGAGATCACCAACTGCCTGGCGAAAACCCAGCACATACTCTTCAGCATTTTTCTCTGACTCGGTATTAACGTTGCGATTAGAAATCGGCTTGGTTATGGCATGAGCGATTGCAGCGCCTACGACGAGTGGAACTTGAGAGCCCCCTGGGCCATCAAAATATGCAAGGCCGGTGTTGAGTGAAGGAAAGTGGGAGCGGATTTTATTAACGTCGTAGGTCATAGCGCGCAGATTATCACCGCACGAGTTCGGCGCACATAGCCCTAAAGGCCTTGGTGTGTGCGTCAACATCGGCTGCGGTGGTATCAGGACACATCAGCGCCATATTGTGGAATGGCGTAATCAAAAATCCATCATTGAGCATACGCAAATGTATGTACTGCTCTAATTCAAAATCGCCCGCGTTGTTGGCATCGGCGCCTGTAACTGGGGCGGTTTTGCCAAACATGTATTCACCACGTGCACCTAAACGGTTACATGTCCAAGGCAAATCAAACTCTTTGATCGCACCATCTACGCCATCAGACCAACGTGTGCCTAAATCAATCATGTGATTAAAGTTTTCTTGTGTTAAAACTTGTGTGAGCGTTGCGCGCATCGAAGCAAGGGATAATGCATTTCCAGCTAAAGTTCCACCGATTCCACCAGTATCGATAATTTCAAGTTCAACCATGCGCTTAATATCATCAGCAATTTTGTGAGTCATACCAAATGTTCCAGTAGGAATTCCACCTGCAATCGCCTTACCTATGGTTAAAAAGTCAGGCTTTAAGCCACGATCTGCCGTCATTCCACCAGGGCCAACCGAGATTGTGTGGGTCTCATCAATGATCAAGATTGTGCCGTATTTCTTAGCAAGCTCTTGCACGGCTTCTAGGTAACCAGCTTGTGGCAAAACGATTCCGACGTTTGTCATTGCAGGTTCCATCAAGATTGCAGCAACGTCGCCGTGGGCTAATGCTTTTTCCATTCCGGCGATATCGTTAAATTCAACGACGCGAGTTGTCTGATCTAAGGCAACAGGTGCACCGATATTTCCTTCGCGTGCCACGGTATTACCAGCATCATCTAACGTTGCAAAAGTTTCATCAACTGAGCCGTGATAGCAACGATCGATAACAATAATCTTTGATCGCCCGGTAATCATTCGGCTGTAGCGAATAACATGGCGGTTAGCATCGGTAGCCGAAACCGTGAACTGCCATAAAGGCAATCCAAAACGGTTAGCTAGTTCTGCCGAAACTATTGCCGCATCGGCCGTTGGCAACATGGCAGTAATGCCCTTACCTACTTGTTCGCGAATCGCAGCCACAGTTGCATCTGGTGAGTGGCCAGTCATTGAGCCGGTATCGCCTAAACAAAAATCAATATAGGTATTGCCATCAACGTCAGTAAAGCGCGCGCCTTTAGCTTCTTTTACAAAGACTGGGTAAGCACCTGGCCACTTAGCCATCCATGACATAGGAACTCCGCCAGGCATATGTGCTTGCCCCTGCTTAAAGAGTTGGCCAGATGTTGGATGCAAAAGAAGAAAACGTTCATCTTCTTTTTTACGAAGCGCCGCTAAGTTGCCACGATTAATCATCTCTAAATCCTACTCATTAATTGAACTGTCTATTCAAGGGATTCAAAAACAAACAAAGCTTCAATGTAATTCTCACCACTAATGCCCAAATTTTGTGCATCAGGGGGAGCAGTCTGCGGTTCAATACATACGCCGTCAGGATCTTCATTGTAAACAACCCACCATGGCGCATCGCATTCAATTGAAATCCGTGCAACATCTTCCCAAACGACAGCCGGGGTACCTTTGATTCCAGTAAAGGCGTCATCCCACGGTTGAGGTGTGGGTGCAGTGCGTTCTCCTGTTGGAAGTCCATCGTTGCCACGAACTAACATTTCAACAGCATCAAATTCAATTTCAGCACTGCCACCACGATCAAGATCACGGGCAAACCAAGGATGAAATCCCATCCAGGCAGGAAGTTCGCAGCCATTCGGTTCATATTCAAGCGACCAACGCACTGCATCATCTAAAACTTCAATTGATTGTTCGACAGTTGCACCGTTATATGGCGCAGGTAAATGTAAGAGTGAACGTCCTGGACCGATTTCCTGCCAAGAAGAAGTTAAACCGTAGCCATGTATGGCATGTGGTGGATCAATTGTTGTTGGAAGTTGAATCTCTCGCCCAGCTGCATCTTTGATTAAACCTTCATTAATACGCCCAGCCCACGGCGCCATTGCATACCAGCCCGATTTGCTCACCGGTCCGCGAAATGGAACCGCAAATTCATTATCACGCCACTTAATTGATGTAATGCGTGCCCCAAAGTCGTCATCGATTGCAATCTGAAACTCAGCATCGTCAATAAACTGCATTATTTTTCCATCGCTTCTAATAGTTCGTGCGTTCGTGGTGGCTGTGCGCCAGCACGTGAACAAGTAATACCAGCAGCGATTGCTGCCTTGTGCAGAACTTCATTTAATACATGACCTGTTAGCCCATGCACCGAATGCATGATAATACTTTCAACGACTATTGCCCCAACAGTATCTCCAGCACCGACTGTGTCCACGACATTTACTTTCACGCCACCTACTTCTTCCATGCCATGTTCGGTAAATCCAATAAGTCCGTGGACTCCGCGTGTAACAACAACGCAGTTAACTCCTGCGGCAATCCAGCGGTGCGCCACGGTGTCTAAGGATTCATCGGGGTATAGCCATTTAATATCGTCATCACTTACTTTTACAACGGAAGAAATACTGACCCATTTTTCAACTGCGGCAGCGTATTTATGGCGATCCCCTATAACTGATGGTCGGATATTAGGATCAAAAACAATCGGTGCAAATTCACCTACCTGCACAGCCCAATCGAATAAAACGCCTGCACCTGGTTCGATAATCGTTACTAATGTGCCAATGTGTAATACCGAAGGTTTTAATCTTTCAGGATCAGGCAGCCATGATTTATTAAAATCAAAAGTAGCTGTGCCATCGATAAGAAATTCATAACTAGCCGAAGCCTTTGAATCTAAAGTTACCGTTGCTGTGCACGTTGGCTTATCGCTACTTAAACATAAATCTAGACCCACACCATCGCGGCTTAACTCTTTGCGTGCGCTGACACCATACGCATCGGTTGAGATACCATCAATAAAATCAACCTCGTAACCTAAACGCGCTAAAGCTTTAGCAGTATTTGCTGGACCTCCACCAACAACAGGGCCAGTTGGTAAAATATCGATTAAGACTTCACCACACACCCAGATGCTCACGGTAGTTCGCCTTTGCGTGCTAAAAACTCTGTTAATACTTCAACACCTAATAAATGATCTTGTACTTGTGGTAGACCGCTAATTAATAAAATTCCCATACAACCAAAACCTGAAACATTAAGCGGTAATCCTCCACCATGAATAGCATGCGTTGCTTCAGGTAATCCTTTGACTGCATACCAATCAATACCTTGTTCTTCAGCTAGTACTCTTTCAAACATTGTTGAATTACCAGTAGCTAAAACTACAGCTGCCTTTCGTGCGATCCATGCATCGTTTTCGGCATTAGATCCAGGCAATGATGCATGAAAGACGATCCAGTCCTTTAATCGCACTTGCACAGCAATCGGCACACCACGTTCAAAGCCCAGATCAAGTGCGATTTCACCGATTTCGATTGCTTCTTTTTGCGATAACGACGGCAGTTCCAGGGTCTTGGCCTCTAAAGCCAACCCCGCACTTGTAAAGCCACCCGTTGTTTCGACCACGCACTAATTGTGCCTTATTGTGCGTACATGATCACTATTGCCGAAACTGACCTTGTTGTTCATCCACTCTGCCTTGGCGGAAATGTCTTTGGTTGGAGCGCAGATGAAGCTCAATCTCACGCTGTTTTAGATGGATATGCCGGCCACGGTGGAAACTTCATCGATACCGCTGATGTATATAGCGAATGGAAAGATGGTAACGCAGGTGGAGAATCAGAGAAGATTATTGGTGCTTGGATGAAAGCGCGCGGTAATCGCAATGAAATGGTTATTGCAACAAAGGTTGCCAAGTATTCTAAGCGCCCAGGTTTAAGCGCTTCAAATATTTTTGCTGCATGTGAAGAATCTTTGAATCGTTTGCAAACTGATTACATAGATTTGTATTACAGCCACGAGGATGATGCGAATATTTCACTAGAAGAAACTCTTGGGGCATATGCCCAGTTAATCGCTGAAGGTAAAGTCCGATATATCGCAGCTTCTAACTTCACTCCTGCGCGTTTGCGTGAATCTATAAAGTTCAGCGAAGATAACAACCTGCCGGCATACGTTGCAGTTCAGGATCTCTATAATCTTGTCGATCGCACCGGCTATGAAGGCGAAATGGAAAAGGCAGTTTCCGAACTTGGAATCTCTAATATCCCTTTCTATGGAATTGCTCGCGGATTTCTAACTGGAAAATACCGCCCAGGGATTAATGAAGTAGATTCAAAGCGGGTTGAAGGAGCTCGTGAATATGCCAATGACAAGAACTACGCCGTGCTTGCTGCAATGGATGTAATCGCCAAAGATCACAACGCTTCTTTGGCTGCAGTTGCTCTTGGATGGTTGCGTGCACAACCAACCGTAAGTGTCCCTATTGCATCAGCACGGACAGTGGAACAGCTCAATGAGATTATTCAGGTTATTGAATTAAGTCCTACAGAAGTTGAAAATCTCAACGCTATTTCTTAAGTCGTGTAGCCATAGTTGCGGCCACCTTTAGCCATGCTGCAACTTCGGCTTCGGTGAACCCGGCTTCGTCAGATTTAATGACATAGAGACCAGTTAAAAGCGTCTCGTTAAATTGATAGAAAGCCAGTAATTGCTGGGCTTTTTGACCAGTGTTGATCTGTGTTCGAACCAGAACCCGTTGCCCGTTAGGCAGTAGACCTGAAGGTAAATCATTGATTTCAGCAAAGGAATAGGGGATAAATGTCCCGGTGGTGTCCGTAAAACCTGCATCAATTTTGCATTTTGCCAAAGCGTTCTGTAATTCTTTTTGAGCTTGTTCTACTACTAATTTTGAGGAATACCTCACGACTTCAGTGGACAGAAATGTATATGGGCTAGATTTTTTTATGGCAATCATTTGCCGACGCTCAGTGCGATCTTTCTCTGAATCATATGTTGCACCGCATAGATCAAGTGAAGGATCTAGCAAAGTTGTGCCGTTGTTCATCGGCAGCACTGTCCACTCTTGGCTAAAATCAGAGGCGTTAAAACCGAAATTGGAAAGAGTTAGTTGTGTTTTATCAGACAGAGAAGAGTCATTAGCAGGTTCAATTCGGTCAATTTCGAAAGCATCTGTAAATCTCGTTGAGTAGTATGCGATTCCTGCGAAAACAAAATTTGATCCGGACACTCGAATTACTTTCTTTACTGGCCCTACTTTTACTGCTGAACTAATTCGAATTTTTGCCGCTTTAGAATCTGCAATTGTTGTAACATTTTTAGATGCGATGCTTGCTTGGGAAGTGCCAGGTCCAGTTAAAATCGAAACATCACCTTGGACTGTTAAAGACGCGGAGCATTTACCAATACATTTGAGCGCACCTACCCCGTATACATTTGATGCAGGTTCCCATCGGCCTGTGCGAGCAGATTTATCTGCTCGAAGAAAAGAAGCATTCGCTGAAAAATCGCCAGAAATTCCATTTCCCAAGCAGTCAAAAACTTGGGCGGTTGCCACAAGGCTTTTGCCATTTGTCATAGTGATGATTGGCGCAGTTTTATTGCTACTACTTTGAGTTATAAAACCAAATGGATTGACTAAGTTTGTCGCACATAAACCGCTGCCCTTATCGCTAGCTCCCGTCCATGCCAATGCAACTTCTTGCGGATTGGCCGATGTCACTGAGAAATCATTGGTTACATCTGGGTGGCCACGGTCTATAACGGCTTTAACTTGCTTGGACCAAGCGCTCTTATTGCCGGCGCGATCTATAGACCGAAGGGCAAAAGAGTAAGAGCCTTCCGGTAAATCCTGCACAAGAACTGTTACTGGGGTTTCAAATGGGCTCAGATAGGTCGGATTCCAACCCTGCACCGGGCTTCCAGGCAAATCACTAATCACGTCATCGACTGAGATCTCAAAGCCTGTCACAGCCGTATCGAGATCTTCGTATCCGCTTTTAATAATACTCAGGGCTGGAAATTTCCATTCTTTTACATCAATTAATACTGGGGTTGGCGGCGGGGTTGTGTCATCTTTCTTGATAATTGAAACCCCTGCATCCGTATCAGATGTTGTAGCGGTTATTGTTATATTTTTTGAATACAAAGAAGCTTTCGTTCCAGTCATTGATCCTGACTCTCTGGACAATACATATCTGTAATTATCAAGATTGAGCATCCATACATCGGTACCTATTTCAGTGGAAAATTCATCAGCAAGTGCATCTTCTGGATTAGGTGAAACTACAGATGAAACTGGTGGTGGATCTAATCTGAACACCACTAATCCGGCCTTATAAGACATTGCTGGATTTGCCCTGCGGTATTCGATCCAATACGCAGAATTTCCATCGCGCATAAAAATCGCTTTTGTTCCCGCTGCAAAATCTGAAGGCGCTAAAGTAACAGATTCGCTGCTCCACACCTGTTTAACTTGTGAATCATCTAAATAACCCATTCGCCATTGGTGATATGTATTGAGTTGCGATTTTGTATCTAAATTACCCATAACATCAATGACGCCACCGTATTCAACTGCCTTGCAATCACTTCCCCATTTGCCGTCTTTTGATCCAGAGTCACAACGTAAAAAATTACTGTGCCCCAACCCCAATGTGTGACCAAGTTCGTGAGCAATGACAAATGCTGACGCTGAATCATGCAAAACTAAAATTCCGTTTGTGCTCTCTTTGGAGCCCAATCCGCCTCGTCCGCTCCATACACAGCCAGCATTGGGAGAGATAATCACTAAATATCTGTGGCTGTAATCGCTAATTCCAAGTTGCGAGTATGCCTTGCTTTGAGTTTGATACATGAAATCACTAGCGGCGCTTCCGTTACAGGGCATAGTGGCATTAATAGAAATTGGTTCGGCCACGGTTTTGCCTGACACAAAGGAAATTACGCGATCTTTGGTGTCGCCCACCAGTGTTGTGTAGCTTTTCCATCGAGCATTAACATCGCTATCAATTAATTGGACAACTTCGGCAGGAGTAATTGCTGCTTTTGACGCACCTGCCCAAGTGACCTGAACAATATCTACGACGCGTTCATCAACGGCTAACGCCGGCGTTAATCCAACACTTACAAATGCCAGAGCCAGTGCAACGAGAATAGAAAAGCGCTTCTTCACACTGCCCACCTTAAATGCTCCACGCAGAGTTTTGATGTCTATCGATAACCCAGACCTGATACCCCGCTAATTCGGGCTGAGTAAACCACTGTGCCCCATCTTGGCCCGCAACCATGACTGCTGTTGCTAAGGCATCACACAACCAACCATCTGCGCCAACAATTGTGGCTAACTTTGCCCCTATTGCGATTAAGCCGGTGTATGGATCGGTGATGTGTGCACCGCGTTCATACGTTCCAGATGTTGCAATGGCGCCATCCATAATTTCAAAGATCTGCAAAACTTCTTGTTTGTTATCGGGGTTCACCACACCAATTTTCCAAGGCTTAACTTGTCCATCGGATGTATCAAAGAAACCACCGCGCAATGCTAAATCCCCGGCCGCATTTACTTGTACGTGCTGGGCACCTGCGCTGATTAACATATCGGCGCAAATATCGGCAGCCCAACCTTTTACAAGTCCAGATGGATCAAAGCCGCCATCGACTGCCCAAGGATCAAATGCATCATCACTTAAGTACTTTGCCTGCAAACATAATTGCCACACTTCTTGCACCGCTGCCGGGCAATCAGCAATCCCTACTTTTCCTGTACGCAATCGAGTCACCCACGATGAATCGATATATGTAGAAAAATCCTCATCAACACCGTGGCAGAAATCTTTAACTTTTTGCATTCCTGCATCTAATTGCGCAGTACTGACATCTTTGCCAGCGATATCCACATCCACAATTGTTCCCCACACTGGAAACTGCGAGCGCAGATGATTCATTACATGAGCCTACCTAACGCTTTACAAACCAGCTTTAGCTAGCGCACCCTGTAAAGATGTATACCAACCATAAGAAGTATATGAAGCCCCAGATGCACCTTGAATCGCATCGGATTGTGCGGCTAAAGTCTGTTGGCGCAATATCGGTGTTGCCATATCGGTCCATCGCTGGCTACGACCGCTTGGTGCTTGTAGCGCTTTTGCATCAGTGATTTTTCCATTACTTACTGTGATCTGAACTTGTACGTTTCCGTAATTGACATTAATAGTTGGTCCCACAAATGTTCCGGTCACACCCTTTGCTGCAGGTGCGGGGGCTACCGTTGTTTTAGTCGCCGTTGGCGTTGCTGAAGCGGTTGCGCTAGCAGTTGCACTCGCAGATGCAGGTGCACTAGCAGCAGCCGTTGCCTTGCCTGTGGCCTTCTTAGTTGTAACCGGCTTTGATGTTGCGCTCTTTGTAGCCTTTGATGTGGCAGATGAAGCCGCTGTTGGAGCTGTACTTGCAACAGGTGTTGCAGTGCCAGGAGTAGATGAAGTTAATCCGCCAATTGCACCGATTCCAGCGCCTATGCCTGCGGTATTAGAAGTTGAAAACTGCGGCGGTGTAATTGCCATAACTGCGCCGAGTCCACCCAGGGTGCCTCCAGCGATTAACAGCGCCCGTTTCATCTCATACCCTCATCCTTAAATCCCTCGAAGAATTTATAAGCAAATATAACCTCACTTACCTGAGGAGTTTCTGAGAACGACCACAGATGCTCCTGCGTATTTATGTGCCGCAAAGAGGTTTACTCGCGATGGAATGCAAAGGCTTCGTCATGGAAACGGTTCTTTGGCCCGCCTACATCTTCAAATGCCTTGCGTACTGATGACACCAAAGGCTCTGGCCCGCAGATATAGACATCGCTATCTGCAAACTGTGGAACTAATCGGCGCATCGCCGGCGCATCCATGGGATGGTTCTTACGCGGTCCAACTAGATAATGAATCCGAATCGAACCGCCACTATTAAATGCTAAATAATCCAGCTCTTCGCGAAGTACCAAATCTTCTTCTTTAGATGCACGGAAAATTACATCCATCTGTACGCCGCCATTGAGTTCATCCATGATCGCGCGAATGGGTGTGATTCCAACACCGCCACCCACCAAAACAACGTGCGGCCTTGTTGAGCGCCCAGCGGTAAAAGCGCCATATGGGCCTTCAACAAATACACGAGTACCCGGTTTAATAAATGCCATCGAACGCGAATGATCACCTAAATCTTTTACGGTGATGCGCATAAGGTGCTCGGTTGGCGCAGCAGATAAAGAAAATGGATGTGACATCAAGAAATGTCCGCGTGCTAAAAAGCGCCAACCAAAGAACTGTCCACCCTGGGCATTTAATTTGTGCAGATTGCGGCCCTTCATAATCACCGAGATAACCCCTGGACCCTCAGCTACAACTTTTTCTACTTTCAAATTAACACTCAGTGATCTGACTAGGGGCACACCAAAGCGCCAATACACAATCGAAAAGGCCATCAAGACATATAACGCGGTCCAGTAAGCACGATTAAGTGGGTGGCCAATAAACATCTGGCCATTTATTACTTGGTGCATAAAAGATGCGGCCACAGCAATATATGTATAAACATGAATAATCCACCATGTTTCATAGCTCATCTTTGCTCTAGCTTTTTTGTAGGATGTCACACCAGCTAGCACCATTAAGAAAAATCCAGCCAATGCAAACCACATCCACTCGAAGGTGTTGAGCATTCTCCATAGCTCTTTATAGAGTGGAATTGAATCTTGCCCGGCAAATGATAAAACGATTAACAAAACATGTGTACCGATTCCATATAAGGACCAGGGCCCTAAGTTGCGGTGCCATGTCACTAGTCGATCATGGCCAACGCCTTTTTCAATCCAAGGAATTCGCGCGACTAAAAAGATTCCAACAATGGCCAGATAGGTTCCCACTAATGCCGATAATCGCGAAAATGATGCAATGGATGCATAAACAGAAGTGAAATCACTTTTGCTCACTGTCGTTAATTGCAGCGCCAAAGTTAAACCAAGGCCAGCTCCAAGTACCAACGCTGCCCAGTCGGTGCCAGCCGATGAATGCTTATAGATTCGCGTTGGTTTAGTCATGTCGCTATTAGATACCCTTTTGCTGAGAACTTCCTGATTAAAACGTAAAAGCCCCGACCAAAAGGCCGGGGCTTTTACCTACTTATTTATTTAGTTAGAGAACTCAACAACAGCACACTTGTTTAGCGCACTTGCGCACAGTGGTTCTGTTGTTCGGCCCTTTCCGATTGCAACTACGTTTGCAGTTGGTACAAGCTTGCGGATCTGTGCAGCAACTGCATCAGCACGGGCTTGTGATAATGACTTATCTGAAGCTTTTGAACCGACTGCTTGCACGTATCCGTAGACAGTTACCTTCTCGCCAGGGGTGGCAGCATTAGCCTTAATTTGAGCCAGCAAGCTAGCTGAAATCTTGGATGAGCTAAGGTCGAAGGTTACGACAATTGCGCGAGGCGCATTAGTAACTTCGATTTCTGAAGAGATACGACCAGTGTTGTAGTTGACTGTGTCATTAGGGATAAATGAGGCAATTACTGGGTATTTGCCTGGTGCCATCTTTTCGCCCATGGCAACCGTATAAGTAAAAGTACCCTTTACGTTTGCAGTTGGGTTCAACTGCTTGGCAGAAACGGGAGTTCCTTGCTTCATAGCAGCTGGCTTATCCCACTTCAAAATTGGGTTGATCTTGGTGATAACGATTGTTCCATTAGCTGAAGTAGCTTCGTAATCCTTGGCTGTAATTGTTGCAACAACGCTGTGATTACCGCTATTCATAGGGGCTGAAGAACCGCCTGCATATTTAACAGAAACACTCAAGCCCTCAGGATTGGTTGTAACTGTTGCTGACTTAGGTGAACCGTCGTATGAATACTTTCCACCGGTGACCGTAATTGTCGCCTTCTTCAAAGCCGTTACTACTGGTGTTGTGGTAGGTGTTGGCGTAGGAGTTGTAGTTGGATTATAAATGGAATCGGCCGGCCATTCGCTAACAACTAAACGACCTGTACCTGTTGTGTTGAAATTGCAATCCGCATCGGGTGAAAAGTGAGCTTGTGGTGTGATTGTGTAAGTACCAGCACGAGTTGGCTGATCCGTTACGAGACCATCAAGACTTCCGCCTGAATAGAGAAATGTTACTGATGTAAAAACGTTGCCATAAGGCAATGATGCAACTGAGTACCGAGAAGGGTTAATTGACTGACCCTCATAGATACTAAAACTGTCTCCGCTGTTAATAGTTACAGCAGCATTAAATGGATAAAGTTCGAATTCTTCACTTGGTGCAGAAAATGTATAACCTTCGTATGACTGCCCGGACAATAATGTAACTTCTGTCCCATCAACTGTTACTTCAGCGTAAGGAATAACTGTGTAAATGCCTGCATAAAATGGGTCATCGCCCACCATTGCACCACACGTACCTGGATAGGTTATATGAACGCCATAGTCAACATGATCGTCTTCAGAGATTAATTCACCATAACCAACGTAAGTTACTTCTTGTTCTGGGTCTCCGAAATGCCAGTTGCTTGGGAGGGTAAGCGACATCGTTAACTCGCCTGCTGATGCATTAGCTGCACTAGTTGTGAACAGGGACAGCCCCATCACTGATGAAATGAGTACAGCAATCGCTGCCTTGTTGAACTTACGCATTATTACTCCTTAGAGATCAAATAGCAGATATTCGAGGTGACCAGTCAATGACTAAAGTCTAGCCTAGAACTATGAGTACACACTCATTCTTCTGGGCTGTACAGGAGGCATTGAGCGTGGATCCCATAGCCTTGATCACGTAAGTGGCCTTGGGAGCGCTCTTTTTGAGCAAGGCAACTGCCTTGGCGGCCTTGGTACGTGAAGCAGTCAGATCTGCTGACTTGCTTGCACCCTTAGCTACGTATGACATGACCGTTACTACGGTTGCCTTCTTAATGGACGCTTTATCTTTGGCGCTCAATGTTGTTGCAGAAGTGATCTTGCCCTTAATGACCATGGACATCGATGTGGCTGCTGCAGTTGAGCCAGTTACAGTCAGAGTTTTCTCCATAGTTACAGACTTGAAGTTCGTTGTATCTGTTGGATCAAACTTTGCAGTTATAACTTGAACTCCTGCAGGTAAATTACTTCCAGCAGTAACAGAGTAAGTGAATGTACCCAAAGTCGATGAAGAAGCGTTAAGGAGCCCATCAGTCACTGCATTCGCACTGTTCCATGTAGCTGGTGTAGTCCACACTATTGATGGAGTCGCCTTAGCGATAACCAGTGTGGCAGTTGCAGAACCGACATATTGTGGATCTGTACTTGCAACCTGAACTGAATAGGTACCTGCATTGATTGGTGCGCTTGAGAATCCACCATAAGTAACACTGACACTGTTAGATGGTGCGTTACTTGAATATTGAACCATGTGTGAATTTCCATCGAATGAAGCGTTTAGTGATGAAGCTGCAATAACAATGGCTGCATCTTTTGTAGTCTGCTTTACAACAATCTTTGAAGAACCAGATGTTGATGTGTACGTTGCAGTATCTGAAGGTGTGAAGTTAACCAACAGAGTGCTTCCCAAAACTGCATCTGCGCTAGCAGGTAGTTTTTCACCGGCTGCTGGGAAGTACTTGAAAGTTCCAGCAACAACTGCGCCAGTGCTTGGGTTCTTCGCAACGGCATTTAATTGGGCAGAAGACAATGCATCACTCGTGGTTATCGCCGCTGGGTTAGCCCACACGATGATTGGAGTTAATTGCAGTGCTGGTGCTGGAGCAAATACAGCACCACCACCTCCACCACCTCCGCCTGGAGCAACTGGAGCAACGTCAATTGATAGATCAACAATTGTGGTTGTAGTGGTTGCACCATTTGCGCCAGTGATTGTGAATCTCGTCAAAGTTAGTGCTGTTGTAGGTGTTCCTGTGATCTGTCCGTTTGTTCTAGAAATTACCAAAGGTGATGGCAAGGCAGGAGAAATCGTATAGACCGAAGCTCCATAATTAGAAGTTAAACGTGACGTAGAAATAGCCGATCCCACCGTGGTACTAATTACTTGCAAAGCAGGGGAGATCGTCCGGCCCGCTAACGCATACACCAAAATCGTAATAGGTGTCGACGTTGGGCCACCGCCATTAGTTGCAACCACAATAAATGTGTACGTACCCAATGCGACAGGGGTTCCTGATAGTAATCCGGAAGCAGACATCGTCAAACCTGCAGGCAATGTTCCTGTTGTAGAAAACGTTGGAGTTCCTGTTGCTGCGAATTGGTAAGAATACGCTGTGTTGATGATTGCAGAGTTTGGTGCTGCCCTTGACGTAAATGATGGAAATCCGGTTTGAGGTGCAATAACTGCAGCACCAACAGCTGTTCCGCCAAATCCAACAAGATCTATGTTGACCAAGCGGTTAACGTTTCCGTCTGGACCTGTTAAATCAAAGGCACCGGGTACGCCCGTTACGGCAACAATTGTGTAGCTGGTTCTTGCGTAAGGGAATACGACTGTGTCTAATGTTTGAGCACCGGCAGTTGTCGTAGGCATCATTTCATGCACTGTGGTAATCCCAGAAGGTGTACCTACCCCGTTAATATTAGAAGGTGTAATTATTCCATTATCAACTGCTGCAGCAATGAGTGACATTGAAGAGAAGCAGTTGTTGGTAATACTTCCACCACACTTGCGATCTGCTCCAACAAGATATTCAGCACCATCAACTGCATAGATTGCCTTTAATCCAACGTTAAGAGTTGAAGAGCCATCAATAACATTGCTTCCGCCTGTTACATAAATGGTGTCATTTCCATCGCCAGCAAGGATGATGTTTCCACCACTCCACTGACTAACAGGAGTGATAGTCACAGTCACTGGTCCCACAGCAGGTGCTGTACCGACCGGTGTTCCAAGCGTAATGAAGGTTCCTTCATAGTCAGTAATCGTTGCTGTGAAAGCCCCAATTGCGATTGCAGAACCAACCTGAATTGATGCATCACTATTTGTTAATTGAATGAAGTTTCCGTTAACAACACCGGTTGGAGTTGTAATGCTTGTGGCGAAAGTACCGGTTGCTACGTTCGGCTTATTCCATCCCGCAGTTTTTGTTCCTCCGACTGGGTTAAGCAATGTCTCAATTCCCGTGACAACCGAAGTATCACGCATTGGCCACATAGTGAATTTAATTGATCCCGAGACTGTTCCAATATTTGATATTGAAAGGTCGATCGATGTCGTGGTTAAACCAGTTACAGGATCGGTAGTTATTTGGGCAGCACCAGATGTTGCATTTGGCGCAATGCCTGTACCAGAGACCTGCATGCCCGCAACAATCGTTGTATAGGAACCTGGGAAGCTAATGATTGAAGTTCCAACTACTCCAGATGCTCCTGTAAGAGTCATATCTGAAGCCTGAACTGTATAAAGGATGTCATCGCCAGGACTTAGCGCAACTCCACTGATTCCAATAAGCCCATCGAGTGGGCTGTTATTTGGAATTGGATTAAACCCGCTGAGATCAACATATGTTGAAGTCGCTGCTCCACCATTGTCAAAGCGCTTGTTGTAGAAGTAGGTAACCCAGTTAAATCCTGTTCCACCATCTGCGGCATCAACGGAATCACCAAGAACAATAATGTCATCTCCACCATCGCCAGCAAGAGCATCAGCTCCTGCTTGACCAAGGAGAATATCGTTACCGCCGTCGATGATTACTCCGCCGCCGCCATTTAAGCCACCATCACCTACGAGTCCGTCAGGACCTGAAAGGCCTTCAATCCAGTCGGCACCTTCACCGCCACCGAGAAGAAGATCGCTATCGGATGAGCCTTGAATAAAGTCGTTACCAGCTTGACCTAAGAATGAACCAACGATTCCGCTGAATCCACCTTTATGGACAAAGTCATTTCCAACACCGGCATCAACAATTACGCCTGCTGGTGAAATTCCAGCCGCATTAATTACGTCATCGCCTTCGTTGGAACGGATTACATCGTCGCCACCTTGACCAAAAATGATGTCATTTCCAGCGCCGCCAGCAATTAAATCTCCGCCAATTCCGCCAAGAAGAATGTCATCGCCAACCCCTCCAAGCATTGAGTCATCACCGATACTTCCGGCAAGCTTGGCTCCAGATGTAACGTTTGGATCTGTAGCCACAATGACGTTTCCAGTGCTTACTGCTTCTAAGAATCCAGCACTAGGTTGATTCTGATTCATAGGTGCGCAACCGGCTTGTGCAGGAAACAGTGAGCCGCCGCCTACTGCGTTTCCAGCTTGACCAAATGAGCAGTCGAAGTAACTAAAGCTTGGAGCCCCAATTGCATAAGTCGATGATGCTCGACCTGATGTAACAGATGGCGTGTTGCGTCGAACAATGTCAATAAAGGTTTCGGCAGGAATTTCTTCTCCGATATTTGTACCGACTATACGACCTAGGTAGTAAAAGCGGTCACCATTTTGAATTCGTAACATTTGGTCTTGGAAGACTTTGTCAAAAACAGGCCCTAGAAGTGGAGGAGCGACAGGTTGTTTTTGTGGACTTTCTGCAAGTCCACCAGCCCAAAGATCAACTAAATTGAACCCTGTTTCAATATTTGCCCATGAACCAGTTGAGTTATAGAAATCGGCTGCATCTGCTGCAAATGCGATTCCAGATGTTCCAGCGCCAGTCAAAGCAGCAGTTCCACCACTTGCGTAGCCTGTACATAATGTGTCTGCTTCAGTAATTTGAAGAGTAAAGGTTGTTGAAGTAACGGCAGATACATTTGCTGCTTGATTAAAACATGTTGCTGGTGCAGCAGTTCCAGTTACAGCAACTGTTCCAGTTACAGCAACTGACTCACCCACAATAAAGTTATGTGACGCAGTGTATGTATATGAACTTACTCCCGTAGTACTGGAATAAGTGGCTCCAGTTATTGTTGCTGGGAATAGAGCTGCAACCAAAGCCGTGGCTGCGGTTCGCTTTTCTGCCAACGTTGATTCGCGATCTAACTTCGCAGAAGCCGCAGCAGATGTTGATGGCGCTAATGCCGAAATAACTGGCACTGAAATCGTTAAATTGGTGCCCGTTACGAATGCATCTTGCGTTCCATACGTTGTGCGATTATGAACCGTAAAAGTTGAGGCAGTAGGAACTGCTTTGATTACTGCGTTTGTCACGTTGTAATCGGTATCAGGGGCATTAAATCCTGAAATTGAAACAGTCTGTCCAACAGTTAACGTTGGAGTTCCTGTGAATGTGTAAGTGATGTCCCCAGTCACATTGTCGTAGGAGCCAAGGGTAATTGTCGCCAAGTTTGTGCGCTTGATAGTTGGATGCGTTCCATAAGCTGCAATGAAGTTAACTCCTGAAGCCCTGTATCGCATGTTGCTAACGAAAGTTGCCCATGAAATATATGGGGGGAATCCTGCAGCATTTGCTTTTCTAAATTGGTTTAATGTTGGAACCATTGTGTCGCGACCACGAGTGATATTCAGTGAAGCAAGATCTAGTGGAAGTCCAAGTAAGTTGTTTCTTACTGAGTCAGTAATAAACTCATCAATTTCATTTCCGCGCTGGGCAGTCATTCCCTGAGCAATCGAAGCGGCAGATTGGCCTGGTGTGTAGAAATATCCGGCAGCACCCGGATCATTTACTACTACCGTTGCCACTGAAACGTTATTAGCATCCTTGATAGGCAATGCACCTGCAATATCAGTTAGACCAGTCAGCGGCAATGAAGTTGCACTAGTGCCACTTACATATTTGCTCGCAACTGTGAAGTGATCCCCTGATGCAGCACTCACTAAGCCGCTGGTCACATTAAGAGCTGGGTTTACCATTCCTGTAATAGTCACAACAGATCCATTGGTAGGTAAGACTTCATTTGTATTTAATGTGTATGTGATCGACTGTGAAGAAAGAGATGACGATGCGGATGCAATAATGGCTGGGCGTTGCATACGTGCCTGAACAGGGTTAATAAACCCTGTAATCAAACTTACATCCTGGTTATTTGCAGGATCATAAGGCTGATCCGGATTTGAACGCGCAATGGTCTCATTCAACATAGAGTGGCCAAGGCGATAAACCGCACTTGCAAACTCTTGGCTGATTGCAGAATTAACGTTTGGATCGTAACCGGCAAATGCTGGCAACCCAATTGACATACGACGAGCAAATTCGTCGAAAGCTAAGTGCATGTATTGCATTTCATTGATCCAACGTGCAGCTTGATACACACGCTCTGAGGTCCATTCGGACTTAAATAGCTCTGAAGCAGAAGTCCCAATAACACCTCGAATATCTGTGGTTAAAGAGTTGTGTTCTTCCTGGAACGTGTGGTGGATAGCTGAAAGGCCAATGTTTTCATTGACTCGACCATCACCGGCAACATAGTGAGCATCAAGGTTTTCGTTGTCATATCGACCAGAACCAGGGTTATAAGACAACGCACCGTTCATAACAGGATCAGCATCAGGAAGTAGTCCTGCAACTGAACCCCATGGGACAGCTGCACTCATGGTGTCATTAATAAATGGGTGCCCTGATGAGACTGCATACCAAGTAGCTGGACCAACATGAATTGTTGTTGCAATTGGTGCAGATGGAGTTCCTGCAAGCCACATGAATCCACCAGCATGATTTGAGAACAACATCATTGGGAAGCCTGCAGATGGATTTGGGGTAGTTCCATCAGCTAGTAGAGCTGGTGCTGGAATGAATTTTCCGTACTGGTTTGTTGCAATCACAGGGATGCTATTTACATCCCAATCAGTTAATGCAATGCCTAGTAGGTAAGCCTGGGCTTTTATTTCTCTCCATGTAGGAAGACCATGATTTGCCTGATCATTTCCATTTGCAGCAATAAGAGTTCCAAATGGTGTTCCTGTTGTCCAAGCAACTGGTAGGGCAGGCTTATAACCTTGAGCAACTACATCAAGAGTTGGATCAAATTTAGAAGTTGGCGCAATCGTTGGATTTACTGCAGGAGCGTATGCACCATCTGTTCCGCCCAACATGCGTCCGGTAAAAGTAGGGACACCTGTTCCAGCTGCAAACTCATATTCACGCAAGAAGAAGTTGGCAGATTGATGTGAACCATAAGTCTGGCTCTGATCTACATAAGGTGTTGTGATATTACTTGCCTCACCTGTTGCATCAGTTCCACGTGTTAAAACCATGAAATTAGGAGCTGATGGACTTGGTGTGTACAACAAATCATCAGGCTGTAATGGGATAAGTACTTGTGCTCCAGCCTTTGGGATCAAATCTAGACCGTGGTCAAAGAACTGTCCGAACAATGTAAACCAAGAGTTATATCCGGCAGATGCGTTAAAGTCTGGAGTGACGTTTGGAATTTGCAAAACAGTAGATGGAATACCTGTTTGAGCGTTAATTGCAGTCTCTGAAAGCGGACCAGAGCCATACAAAATTCCTGCAGTCTCGGTTGCTGCAGCAATTGCAGCAGGGTTATTTGTAGTTTGATCTGAAATTAAAGTTGAAATCATACGTGGCTGTGGATCAGTAATATTGTTTGATCCATTTGAATATGCTTGTTGCACGGTGTTAGTTTCATTCAATGGTGTCGCAACATCATCGAGCCCAGTAGCTTTGGGTGTCAGGCGAGTAAATAACTGATCTGCTGCGCCCCAAATACCTGTATCTGCTGTGTTGATAGTTGGTTGTGGCACAACTGGATCTGCTGCGTTACCAGCACCAGGTGTTTCTGCGATTACATTTGTGATGTTATTGCACTGACCATCTACTTGGCGGATACCCCAAGGAGCAGTGTTTGCATACACATAGTTATTTGATAAGCCGGTTGGGCCAAAATTTGTTGTTTCTGCATTTGTAATATCTTCAGGCTGGAGGCAGCGAACTGCTGAGGAAACATCGTAAGGGAAAGTTAAGCCGCCAGGAGTGCCATATGTAATCGCAGGTGAACCACTAGTTCCACCAGCTGTCGTGCGCGCAGCGTGCGCTTCGCCTATCTTGATTTGATCAAGAAGGAACTTTAAATCTTCAAGTGTGATGTTGAGGTGACCATTAAGGATTGTGTAAGGAGTAACAAGCGCGGCACTTACCTGCGATGCAGGTGAAGTTGCACTGACTACTGAACTCGCTGCTGCATTTGCAGACGCGTTGCTTGATGCAGATGCAACTGGAGTTAACGGTGTCATCAAACCGAGGATTAATGCAAGGTTTGCTACAAGCGCTGCTTTTTTAAATTTAATCATTCTCTTCTTCCCTAGTAATACCCCCCGCTAATGCGTAAAATGCAGCTCACTAGTGGGTGAGTTGCACGGGTTAGACCCACAAATAATAGACCAGCCTTTGACCATTGTCATACTCAAATCTGTCAAAGGCTAATAAGCCTGGCGCATGGATTTGCGCATAAAAAAGGCCACACCCGGCCCGCCTTTCGGCGGACCGGGTGTGGGTCCTTCAATTACCTCCGAAGAGATAAGGGCTTAATTAAGCCTTTACCTTCTTCTGGATCTTGATTACTAGGTTAGTCAATGATGTCAACTGAGCCTTTAGAGCTGAGATGAGAGTTGCTACCTGAGCTGATAGAGCTGCTACAGCATCTGCAGCATCTTGTGCTGCTGCTGTTGCTGCATCTGCTGCTTCTGCTGCTGCGTTAGCTGCATCAGTTGCTGCGTTAGCTGCATCTGTTGCTTCTGCTGCTGCATCAGCTGCTGCTTGTACTGAATTATCAACATCAACAACAGTCGTTGCAACCTTATCGGTACCGCGAAGAGCGGCTGCGATTTTTGCATCAGTTGCAACAGTAAGAGTTACTGTAATTGTTGTATTGGCAAGTCCCTGTGCATATGAAGTCTTGAAGACTCCGTCAGCCAAAGTTACTGCTGTACCAATGTTGTTGTACCATGTAAGACCGTCGATAGTAACGGCATCAAAGATGAAGTTCTGAGCGCCATCAGCAAAAGGACGACCAGCTGAATCTTTAACTGTTACAACAAGTTTTGCAGACTGGCCTGCAGTAACAGTTGTCTTATCAAATGCAACATCGATAGAACCTACTGTTGGGCCTGTAACTTCTACAGTGTCTGTGCTAGATAATACGTAGTCAGTATTTCCAGCAGTAATTGTTGCAACGCCTAAGCCACCAGCAACTGCAGTGATCACACCTGTTGAGGTACCTAGTGCTGCGATTTCAGCATCTGAACATTCACCGTCAGTACCGCAATCAGCTGTTGTGCCTGAAGCAGTTACGCCAGCGATTGTTGCTGCTGCAGAAGATTTTGCAATCCAAGCAGCGCTGTGTACTGGGGTACCAAGTGCGTCAAACGCTTTAACCTTGAAGGAACCAGTATTATTTGAGTTGATGTAGTTCTGTGTTGCTGTAACTGTGTACTTAGCAACAGAACCATAGAAAGTAACTGTGAAAGTCTTTACGACAACACCATTAACAGAAATAGTCAATGTTGTTACTCCTGCGCGACCGTCAGAGTAAAGCAGAACAGTTGATGCGCCTGCTGTGCTTCCGCCGGCTGCTGCAACTACATATGGTGCTGCGGCAGTTGTTCCAGCTGCGGCAGTCATTGTCAATGCTCCTGGACCAGACAAAGTAGCAGTGACAATCTTTGAAGAAGCTGTTGCCATTGGATTTGGAGTTGCATCAAACTGAGCGATATTGAACTGGTAAGCAGCATTTGCTGAAACAGCAGCTGCAGCCCAACGAGATACAACGCCGTCAGTATCTGTGTATGTGAAAGCAGTCTTAGCCAATGCAGCTGCACCAACTGTAGATGGAGTTACTGTTGAGGATGCATAAACTGTTCCAGCAAGTGCTGCGATTACAGTAATTGTAAGAGTTGCTGTGTTTGCTGTATCAGCAACGCCAAGAGCAGAGATTTGCGTAATCTTAACTGTGATTGTTCCAGCTGTAGGAGTTGAAACGTAAACCACATCTGCAGCTACTGTTGCAGCTACTGTCTTAGCAACAGTTCCATCAGTGAAAGTTCCACCAGAAACTGTAATGTACTCTGAAAGTGCATCTGTGTTCTCAATTGAGACCCAGTTAGCAGGTCCAGCAATTGCTGTAGCAGCAGTTGCAGAAGCTCCGCTACCTAAATAAGCACTTACTGTATAACCAGGTGCCGCCGCTGATGCTGGAGCTACAGATGTAAGAACACCTAGGCCCAACGCAGCAACTGCTACAAGCGCTACGCGCTTGAAAGTTGTCTTTGTAGACATTTGTTTCCTTTCGATTAGTCGATCCACGGACTATCCGTAGTTCGGCTTGGATCTAATTTCTTAGATCCGGTTCGATGAATCGCACGTGCTGATTCACCAAATTCCCCATCGTGTATCCGGACGCGACGAGGAAACCTATTTATTTGTTTAACACCTGCACAGCCTGAGCTAGTACTTGTGTTTTTCCTGCATTGAGAAGAATTCGAGTTGTTATTGATTTAGGGGCATCAGCTAGATCTGCGCCACGGTTGCCCACTGGGATTGCATAATCAGTGGTCTGTAGGTAACCAATATTAAAGGTTGCGCTGACTAGATAGTTACCATTTCCGAGGCGATCCACTGAAGAATCTAGGGAATTGATCTCTACCGCGTTCCAATTGCCGCCAAAACCGACGCTAATGCCGTTTGCTGAATAATGGGTACCAGTTGCATCGATGGTTACGACCTGATCGATGAGCACGTTTGGACCAACTGAGCCAGTAATGAATTGGTTGTTGATGACAATGCCATCGGCGCCAGTAATTGATGTTCCCTTTGTAACGCGGCCGATTCCGGCAACGTTTGAATCATTGGTAACAGTTAAGGCTGTTGGGACGCCTGCTTTATCAAGGCCGTAAAAAGAAAGCGGTGCACTTTTGACGTTAAGTGCTTCGGCCTTTGCTTTCTTGGCAGCTGCTGCAGCTATTGCTTCAGGAGTCTGGGTCGCAGATTGTGAAGGAGTTGCATCAGATGAAGCTGAAGTTGGAGCCGCAGTTGGGGCGATGATTGAAACAGGAGCGCCCTTGAATGAGTTGAAGCCAAAAAAGGCAGTAATAATAAGGAGAAGTGAAAGTGCAGCCTTTGAAGATTTCTGTGCAAGGGCAGCTGCTTTTTTGTATGTAGTCGACAAAGCATCGAGTGCTGTTAGGCCTGTTTCTTCGTTGATGACCAAAGTTGAAAGAACTGTGCGAAGTGAAGCGCGAGCGCGTGAGACTGTGTGGCGCACTGCAGATTCCTTGATGCCAAGCTCTGATGCAATCTCTTGAGTTGAGCGGCCTTCGATTTCCCACATGACAAGTGCTGCGCGCTCTGCTGGTGAAAGCAGGGCCAATGCCTGGCGAATGATCGCTGCATCTTCTGCTGCTGACATTGCCGCGGAGTGGTCACCTGAATCTTGCCACTGTGCTTCGATTTCAGCTGTTGCATCATCTAGGACAACTAGGTTTGGGCGGCGACCTTCGGCACGGAAGAAATCGATGCAGAGGTTTTCGATTGTGCGGTGCAGATAAGCAAGTGCGTGCTCAGCAGATTCAAGCTCTGGAGCAGCCAACATAAATTTGATCAAAGCATCTTGTGTGATTTCTTGAGCCTTGACTGAATCTTTTAAAACACGGGAGGCGTGGGCATGGAGCTCTGAGCGGTGCTCAGCATAAAAACTGCCGAGGTCGCCAACGGTCCACACCTGTGGTGCCGTGCTCTTAGTTGCCACTTGAAAAACTCCGATCGTAGAAGCGTCCTTCTATTGGCTTCTACGCTGTGGCCATCCAGATGTAGCGAGGAACGGACAAAACGGACATTTCGCCAGGCTGGAGGCATGGGGAAAGGGGGAAGCCCTTGTACAGCGCCAATTGTACTAAGTAATAGGTAGAAAACCGGGCAGCCGAGCCTGTGGGGCGGGGCCGTGTTGGTTTATGGAGCGGGAAAGCCGGTTTGAGATCAGGGTTTGGGTCAGGGTTTGGAACGAGGGTTTTGGGTCAGGGTTTGAGCTCCGCGAAACCTTGGCAACTGAAAAGTGGGCCCAGACGGGCTCGAACCGTCGACCCACGGATTAAAAGTCCGTTGCTCTACCGACTGAGCTATAGGCCCCACTTGCGTATACGTTTGCATGCAAAGCATATTCAGCGCTCACAGTATGCCAAGTTAGGCGAATTTGCGCCAATCTGCCGGCTGGTTAGGCACGTTTTTTGGCGGTCTTCTTTACTGGCTTCTTAGCGGTCTTCTTTACTGGTTTCTTAGCGGTCTTCTTCACTGGTTTCTTAGCGGTCTTCTTCACTGGTTTCTTAGCGGTCTTCTTTACTGGTTTCTTAGCGGTCTTCTTTACTGGTTTCTTAGCGGTCTTCTTGGCAGCTTTCTTTACCGGTTTCTTGGTCAAACTCTCGATTAATTGATCTAGTTCTTCTTGACTAAATTCCAACTTAGTTTTACTAGCAATTAATTCTTTGTCTTTGGTGTTTCTTGGTTTACGAAGATACCTAAGAGAATACGCAAGAATCAATAAGAAGATTATGGCCATCAAAATGCGACCAAGTAGCTGGAATAGAGGGAAAATCGAAGTGAATTTAATCAATTTTCCAGTCCAGATTTTATTAATCTCTTCGTTACCCAATGTGGCATTCAGGGAAATGTCGTACTTGCCTTCTGTTAACCCTAATGGGGCAGGGATCAAAATATTGGTTTTTTCTCCTGGGGCAACAGGCTGACTGATAAATTTTATTCCGGAAAATTTACGGTTTGAGAACTTTGAGTCAACCATGTCTAAAGTTCCATCGAAGCTGAATGGAACTTTGCCTGCGTTTTCAATCTTTAATGCTAAATACGATTTTCCGTCAACAACTTCTCCGAACAAATCGATAATATTGATCTTTGGTGCTAACTCTGTTTCGGTTCCTACGCCGAGAAATACTGGACGAGAAATCGCGATCGCCTGTGGAACGCTGTATTGGGCCTTCGATGGTCCCGATGCACCAGAAGCGGTGGCCAGAACATAGGCTTCATGAGAACTAATTGGTTCATCTGCTGGAATCGTATAAGTCATCATTACAGATGCTGTTGCTTTAGGTTTTAGGATAAATTTTTCGGGCGAGAACTTAACCCACTTAATGCTGTCTGGTGCCTTGTTTCTATCTAAATACTGGCCTTCATTATTACGGCCAAGGAACGCCAAACTCATTTCTACTAACTCGGGAACTGTTCCACTGCTAGAAATCAATAGTTCACGGGTCTGTGTGCCCCCTGGTGCGACAACAAACCACAAAGATTGGCCTCCGTGCAATGATTCAACAAATTTGTCCGTCGATGCCGTATTTGTAAAGGCAAGGCCAAGTGTGCCTTCAGCAATTGCTGGGGCGGCAATTATGCCAAACACAGCAAAAAGAGTTGTGGTTGCAATTGCAATTCTGGAGAGTTTATTTTTTATATTCATAATTGAAAAAAATGCTAGGGCCATAAAATTATGACCCTAGCATTTAATCTTTCGAATTTATCAGAGACCCGACGTGGTTAGCGTTGTAGTCAATGTTGGTCCTGTGAACGTGTACTGCTGACCATAATCTCTAGGTGTTAATCCACCTGGGATATAAACGCTGTAAGCAGATGAGAAACTACAGGTACTAGTTGTAGTTGTATTAGCTGCTATGAGCGATGCGAGAGATATTGGTGATGTAGTTGAATTCAAGCCTGTTGTTCCAGATTCCTTTACCCAATTATCGGCAGAGCCAGTACCAACATTTGTATTAACACACTGGGTTGGGGAGATAGTCAGGCTTAGGTTGCGAAGTTGACTGCTATAACTTGACTTAGCCCCATCAAGAGCAAAAGTCATAGCCGCATCCTCAGTAACATGCACGGCAGTGAAGCTAGGTACCGCATCTGTCATTTCTAATTGCGCTTTAGCGCCGGTATTAGAAACACCAAGTCCACCTGAGTTATAAAAGGAACAGTTGTCAACGTCAGTAGTTGAGGCGCTAGTTTGTCCCGCAGGACCTACATAAATCTTCGCCTGCTTGCTACTGCTTCCAGTGAGCTTGAAGTCCTCGCCAACATAGGAAGTGTGAACATCTCCGCCACCAGCGGCATTTGGGTGAGTCAGTGTTACGGTGTCCGATACGCCCGATAACTGCCAAACACATGTTGGCACAGTGCCAACTGATGCATTTGATCCAACTGATTCAGCTGAAGCAAAAGTTGTCGTTGAAAGCGTAAACATAAGCCCCGCTGCAGAAATCACAGAAACGAGCGCGGCAAGAATCTTCTTGCTGAATGTATTAGTTGTCATCGCAATTAACCAACAATGCCATCTGCGGTCAATGTTGTTGTAACTGTTGGACCTGTAAATGTGTATGTATCTGAATCATGAAGCGGAGTCTTTCCACCAGGTACATAAGTAGTTAAGTTTGTTGTCCATGTACAAGAACTTGATGTGCTTGTTTTCGATGAGAGTAGTTCGGCAGCTGTTAGAGAAAGTGAACCAGTTTTTAAATTAGCTGTTGCAGCTCCGGTCCAATCAGTTCCTGATGGAGTTGGAGCATTTGCATTTGTGCAATTTGCTTTAGTGAGATCTACAACCAGTTGGGCAACGTGGCTACCCGTAGTAGTGGCACCAGACAATGCAAATCCCAATGAATTATCGTCGGCGGCAGAAGAAGCAGCACTTGTGAATGCAGGAGAGGATGGAAGTGTGTAAGTCACATTTGCTCCGGATGCTGCAGAGTTTGTTAATCCATACCATGCACAATTATCAGCATCGCTAGAGACGCCAGCAGCAGCAGCTGGTCCTACAAAAACTTTAACTGTGTTTGCGCCAGCACCAGAAAGACCGAAATCTTGACCAACGTACTTAGTGTGATTGTCATCAGCAAACTCTGTGTGCTCCAAAGTAATAGTTTCACTTGCTCCACTGATTTGCCACACGCACTGTGGAACAGTGGCGACAGAGGCACTCGAACCAATTGAACCATCGGCTGTGGCCATTGAAATTCCAGAAAACGAAAATGCTAGACCAACTGAAGCTAGAACTGCAGCCACGCCAGCTAGTACCCGTCCAAAAATAGAGGTGATCATGCTTTTTCTCTCTCCGCTAAAGTGATAATACTTATTAATAGTGTAGGGCAGGATTTTGCAGGTGCCTAGTAGGGGTGAAGGAGATTTAAGTTAATGGTGAGTGATTTTTAGGCTAACAAGCCCATTTGGCCGCAGCTAAATAAGTGAAAACTCGGCTTTTTTCGGGCCCGACTGCACATATTTTTGTTGGCGTGGGGCTAAACCCAGTTAGCTAGGAGATGAACCCTGAAGTAGAAATTTCAAAGCTGCCCAGCGTGCGATCTCGCAGCTATTGGTCTTTGAATACTTTGCAGAGATTTTCTTGCCTTTCCAGCTTCCCTTTACCGTGGCAACTTCTTCACTCTCAAATATTTGAGAACACATTTGATCGGGATCCGGAGCTGCGAATGGTTTTGCAATTTTTAGAAGTTGCTTACAAGCGTTTTTTGCTTGTGGCAGCGTGCCCCCAGTTGGATTACATTTCAGGGTCCACTTTTGGATTTGAGATTGTGGTGTCTGCTTATAACTCACTACAAGTGAGTTAGTAGTGACAGCCGATGCCCCGCTTTGGAACAAGCTTGATGCAATTAAGACAATAATTAGTGCAAGTTTTTTGCCTTTTAAGTTTTTCAACCAACACGGCTTCTGTTAGACGCCGCAGACAACGCACTTGAACCAACGGAATTATTTGCCGTCGCTGTTACAGAATAGAACTGACTAGCTGGCACCGTTAATCCTGTAATTAAAGTTGTTACGTTAAGTGAAGTAGACGGGAATTGAATTGTTCTTACAAAAGTTAAGGCAGTGTTGTTAGCTGATGATCTATAAAGATTAATCGTATAGCTCGTGATTGGAGGCATGCTTGTTGCATTAACTCCTCTGAGGTTTACTGAGAGTGTTCCAACGGAGCGGTTAGGAATACTAGTTAAAACTGTCGGGGCAGCTGGCGCAGCTGGTGGCGGTGGAGAGATTGTTACATTGCGAACAAATGGAGTTGCTGGCGCATAAGTGAAATTTCCAGTCTGGCTTGCAGTGACCACACAGTTTCCTGCGCTGATTGCTCGTAAGGTGTTTCCTGCAACAATTGTGCAGGTTGCAGCATTACTAGTTGAAAATATTATAGGTAGTGAGCTATTTGAACTAGCCACTAATGTCTGGTTTGCATCTCCTGCAGCCATGTTATTCGGTTGGGTAAAACTTATAGCTTGTGGAGTAGGTGGACCCCATACATAATCTGCGGCTCCGTTAGTTAAAAGCTGATTACTCGACCCAGTCCCTGCTGATAATACTTTTCCGGCAGATGACCTACTCACCATTAAGTCGCGAATTTGCTGTGGTGTGTAAGTGGGATATTGCTCTAATAAAAGTGCGGCGGCACCGGCAACGTGCGGTGAAGCCATCGAAGTTCCGCTGATTGTGTTTGTTGCGCTATTGCTACCAATCCAGCTCGAAACAATTGAATCTCCTGGTGCAAAAATATCAAGACAGGTTCCGATGTTACTAAACGATGCCCTGGAGTCAGTTTGTGTGGTTGCACCGACCGTTATTGCAGTTGGTTCACTGGAGGGTGAATAGTTACAAGCATTTAAATTGTCATTTCCCGCAGCTACTGCCACTACAACGCCATCTGCAACCAATCTGGCTATTGCAGCATTTACTGTGGCTGAAAATGTGCTGCCTAGACTCAAGTTTGCTACGGCTGGGCCACTTACATGGTTTGAAATTACCCAATCAATTCCTGCTATTACACCCGATAACGTGCCCGATCCGGCACAATTTAAAACTCGAACTGGAACAATAGTTACAGCTCGTGCAACTCCGTAACGAGCTCCGCCAATTGTTCCTGCAACGTGCGTTCCGTGGCCATTGCAATCTGTAGTTCCGCGTCCATCATTTACTTGACTAAATCCCGCCGACACTCGGCCGGTAAATTCGGAGTGAGTTGTATTGAGTCCTGTATCAATTACATATGCAGTTACGCCTTGGCCGTTGTATTGGTATGTATACGTTTTATCTAGAGGCAAACTGCGTTGGTTGATGCGATCTAAGCCCCAGCTTGCAACAACAGGTGTTGGGCCATCTATGACTGGTATTGCAGAATAACTAGTCGTATAAACCGGTGCATCTAGTTCTGCAAATAAAAATTTTGGGTTCTTCTTAAGGTTACCGATTTGCGTTGATGTGAATTGTCCTACGACACCTTTGAAGGCATGCTTATAGGTGCCTTCTACTTTGATTCCCATCTTTCGAAAATCATTAGATTCTCTTTCAGAGTCATCGTCATCTGAAAAAGTTACAATGTATCGCTGAGTCTGCTCGGCACTGATAGCGTTCTGGGCAAATTGCATACCAAGAAGAAGATTGATTAGTACAAATACTAAAAAACTTTTGGTTGCTTTGCTTTTCACTATGGGCACACTCCGTTGGTTAAGTTAGGGCGAAGTTTAACTTAAAAAATGGGCATTATCCAAGGCAAGACGTTGCATGAAGCATTCGTTAACCCTTTAGTCAGCGGCCGTTGGCGGCCCGGACTAAGCGATCACAAATTGCTACTGCAATCCCTGGGCCAATTGGCTGCATCACCACTACTTCAGATAAACCTTGAAGATCGGCTTCACGTAATGCCACATAAAGCATTCGTGCAAACTCTTCATTATTTGATGGAGCGGCTAATCGAATGACTCCGTCGGGAGTGGGGATGTCGGCCAGGGCAATGAAACCTTGACCTGATTGTGGCGGTTGATCTAAATAAACTTTTGCTGCCGGTGAGTAATGATTTTCGAGTGAGCCGCTGACTCGCACATCTTCAACTTTATTTATCCAAACTATTCCGGCACCATCATCGATAAATCTGTAGGTGCGAATAACTTCTAGGCCAGTACTGTGAGCAATCATTTCATCACTTATTGCACCAGGGCGCAAAATCCGTGGAATATCACCAGTGCAATCAATGATGGTTGATTCGACCCCCACGGTGCATGCTCCGCCATCGAGAACTAAATCATCGGCGTGTAAATATTCGCCCAATTCTTCAATAACGGCCGCAGCTGTTGTTGGTGATACCTGACCAAAGCGATTAGCACTGGGGGCGGCGATTCCCTTAATACCCATTTTTTGGGCATCTTCTAATAATCCAAGGGCGAGCGCATGATCAGGGACTCGGATCCCAACTGTGTCCTGTCCTCCGGTAATGAAATCTGCGGCAAGTTCGGAACGCTTCACAATTAATGTCATTGGTCCCGGCCAGAATTCGCGGGCAAGTGCAATTGCGTATTCGTTAATATCGCCAGCCCAGTCGCGCATGGAATCCATTGATGCGATGTGCACGATTAATGGGTGATCTGTAGGGCGTCCCTTAACTTCATAAATCCTTTTTACCGCCTGCCCGTTACATGCATCGGCTCCCAGGCCGTAAACGGTTTCGGTAGGAAAGGCCACTAAATTCCCAGCTAGCAAACGTGCTGCGGCATCGGCCATGGCATCTGCTGTGCAATTAGATAAGAACTGGGATTGGCTCACCCCTTAATTCTCTCACTTTTCTCAGTATTAATTAACGTGGATTACAGGTGATAGGCGATAATAGATACATGAAACTAAACCGCTTCCGCACAAAAATAGCCGCAGTACTCGCACTGACCCTGATTTCCGGAGTTGGTCTAGCAGTACCTGCATCGGCTGCCAATACCCGATACATCACTATTAGCGCCACTGGCACAACAACAGTTGTCCCTGATGCCGTTCGAATCAACGCAACGGTTTCTGTTTTGGGCGCTAGCTCTAAGGAAGCACTTGGTACAGCTTCGTCAACTGCAGCTGCAATGCGAACTGCGCTAGCAGATAATAAAGTAGCAACAAAAGATATTGCTACACAATCTATAAATGTTTATCCTGAATACACATATCCAACTACCGGTAATCCAGTTATTAGCGGATATCGCGCATCACAATCTTTTGTAATCACAGTTCGTGCAACTGCTACCGCGGGTGCTGTAGTTGATTCAATAGTTGCGGCAGGTGGAGATAATCTGCAAATAAATGGTGTGTCTCCATATGTTATTAACAGCAGTGGGGCAACTGATAAGGCGCGCAACTACGCAGTTAGTCGCGCACGCGCCAAAGCAACTTCTTATGCAAAGTTGTTAGGAATCAAACTTGGCAAAGTGATCTACCTTGATGAGAGTTCGACTCCTACTGCTTATCCAATTTATTCATCAATGGCTAAAGCTGATGGCGCACCGACAACTGTTGACTTAGGCCAACAAAAAATCACTGTGTCAGTCACTGTTCGATGGGCCATTGGTTAATTTAAACCAGCTAGTTTCGCCTTTTCTCGCGTGATAATCGGGTTTGGTTGCCTGAGCATTGGCGGGTAAGATTGCCAAGCCTTGAAACGTCCCCATCGTCTAGGGGCCTAGGACATCGCCCTTTCACGGCGGTAACACGGGTTCGAATCCCGTTGGGGGCACGCACGACTAGTTAGAAATTAACTAGGATCAAAAAGTAAAGATGTACGGCTTTGAAGGTGACATAAGAGCCACTTATGTGACAGATATTTAATAGATATTTTCAAGGCCCGGTAGCGCAGTTGGTTAGCGCGCCGCCCTGTCACGGCGGAGGTCGCGGGTTCAAGTCCCGTCCGGGTCGCAAAAGTTTTGGTGTGCAATGCCTATAGGCAGTGCAACATTGAAGCCTTGTTTGGCTTGGTAGCTCAGTTGGTACGAGCGAACGACTGAAAATCGTTAGGTCGCCGGTTCGATCCCGGCCCAAGCCACCACAGATATTCAGTCACATAACATCGCCGATGACGATTTAACTATTTCGAAACTTGCTTCTTATAGCGAAAGTTTTGCAATCTTTACAGCATTTTTCAGAATTAGATCAGCCTGCGAAAGTGCATTGAATAAATTTACTTGAGCAAGGTTCAACTGATTCTGATACGACATTACTGGGATTTGGCTAGCAGTAACAAATGTTGAGTTGGCAAGATTAATGGCAGCGTTATAGCTGGCACGGGCGATTTGTTTTTGAGAAGAGGTAGAAGCATTGTTTAGGGTTACCGCGTTAAGTGCGTTCTTGGCATTAGTAGCCGCTGCACTTAATGCAGTTTTAAATGGTGCTAAGGCGCTATCGCATTGTGAATTCAAAACTGCGGCCAAAGCGCTGTAAGTATTCATCGCATTTGTGCGGCTGGTGTTATATGTGTTAACGGCCGTTGTTAATGTAGCTGCAGCTGTTGTTGCTGCAGGAGAATTTTTGGCAGTGAGTTTTTTAATAGTAGTTTGAGCTTCGCGCGCTTTACTGGAGGTCTTCTCAGATTGTGCAAAGTTTTGCTGGCGATTCTTTTCCATGCCTGAATCTTCAAACTGTTTTTCCTCAGATTTTGTCATGTTTTTTGTACAATAATTATTAAAAGCAGTAATTGGTGAGACCAGCTTCTTACTATCTTTTTCTTTATCTTTTTCATTATCCGCAAAGGCGCTCTGTGGGGCTATCAAAATAAGGGCTAGGACGGCACTTACAATCAATGTGGGTTTTCCTATAGTTTTCAATTCACTTCTCCCTTATAAAACGCTATGTGCATAGTGTGAACCACTATTTAATCCAGTGCTATCGAAAACTATGTGCTTTCCTTGTGAATAATTAATAATCCACGCTCAGAACGCTCTTAATCCACTCTCACAACACCGCTAGGAGTCATTAGGTGCACTGCAACAATGCCTGACTCTCCTTCAGTATCTGCTGGGCTAAGCCATAGAACTTCAACCTCGTTACCTAAGGCTGTTGCTAAATCATTGCCTAACCAATCAGTGATTCGCTTTTCATCTCCGGCAATTTCTACTTTAACTATTTTTGCAATCGCCTTGCCATCTGTTGATGGGTGATCAAGTGATTTCCATTCAATAAAGAAAGGCAGTTGCTTATCTTCTAGAGTTCCTAGAACACCAATCTGCTTCCATAAAAGATCTTTACCATCTGGCTTAGTTCGGTGACCGTCGACTGCTTGACGACCAAGTCGTGCCTCAACTTTTGAAACATCCTCAACGGATACAACCCAAGTAAGCCATCCGCCACCTTCGGCAGCGCGCTTTGAAACAGCTTTACCAAAAGGTGAGGCATCAGATGCTGGGTGATCGAGTGGACATACAACTTCGATGTAGTGACCGTTTTGTAAGGCCAATGTGAAGTTACGAGTACCAAAGCGTGGGTGCACGCCACCGTCAACAAAAGTCGAGCCGAGGCGTGAACCTAGGCGTTGAACTGTGTCGGCTAGTTGATCATGGGAGGTTACATATGAGACATGGTCTAAGCGCATGGGTAAATCTAACCCTATGAAAAGGGGTGCTCATTACCATCTCACTATGCGCGATTACTGCCTGCAGATCAGGTTTTTAGTCGCAATTTTGCCAGTGAGTAGATATGTATCTACTGCGTCATCAGTGCAGGCCGAGCCACGGCCATAGCCGGTATGACCCTCGGCTTTAAGGGTAATTAGTTTGCTACCAGTGATGTAGTTACTTAAGGATTTAGCCCAAGCATATGGAGTTGCTGGGTCTTGGGTAGTACCGATTACTAAAACCGGAGTTGCCGTGTTTCTAATCTGGGCCGTGTTTTGATCAGTTGTTATTTGTTTACGGCCAATTGCATTGTTAAATATATTGCAGGTGATGCCACTGAAAGCAACATAAGGACCAAAGACAGGGGCTGCCTTGGTGAAGGTCGATACATTCACACGGACTTGCTCATTCGAATAGCCCGGCTGCCAATCAAGACATTGAATAACTATGTTGGCATCGTTTTCATTGTTTTTGAATGAGCCATCACTATCGCGGCCATTGTAAGCATCGGCAAGCTTTGCAAATCCCGTTCCATCCCCGTTCAACGCTTGGGCAATTGCGGTGCGCAGTATTGGCCAACCATAAACGTCGTCATACAACGCAGCTGCTGTACCGGTGACAACTAAACCCTCGGTAATTTGGCGTAGATCTTTGGATTTTTCTGATGAGATTGTCAAAGGTTGTATAGATACTTTTTTAAACAAGTCAATAAAAAATTGTGAGGTGGTGTTTGCGGGCAATGGGCAGTTTTTATGTTTAGGACAGTCAGCGATAAAATGCGCGAGCGCACCATCAAATGCAGTGGCCTGGACACGAGTTTGCTCTTCGATTGATAAAGAAGGATCAACTGCGCCATCTAAAACAAAACGACCAACCTTGTCGGGAAACTGCTGTGCGTACAAAGTGCCAAGGTATGTGCCATATGAAAAACCTAAATAATTCAATTTGCTATCACCAAGTCCTTGGCGCAGTAATTCCATATCGTGTGCGGCATCTTGTGTTGAAAAATGAGCGATGTTGGGAGTCTTTGCTACGCACTTATCTACAAACTCTTGCGTCTCCATTAGAGCTTGTGCGTATTCGGCATCGGTATCGGGCTTAGGGTCACTGGCAAAAGAGGCATCTTGTTCTGCCGAAGTAAGGCAAGAAATAGGCGTGCTATCGCCTATCCCGCGTGGGTCAAAGCCGACGATGTCATAGCGCTCAAGGACATCGGGATTAACGATGTATTGGGCATCTAAGGCGTATTGCACACCGCTAACACCTGGACCGCCTGGATTAACAACTAAGGAACCAATGCGATTGTGTTGGTTGGGGTCTCTATATCTGAGAACAGCAATATCAAATTGACCTAAAGATTTATTTGAGTAATCAATAGGCACCTTTAGCGTGGCGCACTGAAAATCTTTATAGCACGTTGTCCATTTAAGTGTTGATGAGTCATTAGCCACGACGGGGGAACTTTGTTGGGTTGTTGAAGAGCAACCAGTAAGTGCAAGTAAGGCAAGTAAAAATAGAGCTATGAATTTATTTTTCAATTAAAAGTGGCCATATTCATGATCAACGGGCAAGTACACACATAAGTGCTTCGATAGTCAGTAGTGGAGCTGCGTTATGACCCAAGTTTGTGCGAGCAGCCATGATGGCGTTGATCTTATTTATTGTGGTCGCAGGCTTGTTGTTAGCGGCGTAAGCATTGATCTCATTTTCTAACTCTTTATTAATTAACGCATCGGAACTGCCGGCTTGCACCATCATGACATCGCGGTAGAACGTTGCGATATCAAGAAGGGCTGCATCCAAGCCGTCTCGCACCATACGTGTGCTGCGAGTTTTTTGTTCTTTTTCTAACTCTTTAATTGCTTTACTTGCCCCACTTGCCATGCCCCGCCCAGTTGCGCCTTTGCCATAAGCCAGGGATAAATCATTAATCTCTTTTTCATTTCGCTCATCACTTGCCTGATTAGCTTGTTCAGTTGCCAAGTCGACCAAAGTTTGTGCTGCGGCAAATGCAGAAGAAATACCCTTTAAAGTAAGCGGCAAGGCCATGATCGTGGTGCGGGTGTTGCGTACCGATTCATTGTTAGCTAAATATCGTGCACGGCCAATATGACCTTGGCTAACGCGTGCAGCAAAATCTGCCATCTGTGGGCTTATGCCATCGCGCTTTTGTAGCACTTGGGCAACAGCGTGCGTTGATGGAGTGACAAGTTGCAAATGTCGGCAACGAGAACGAATCGTTGGCAAGACATCGTGAAGTGTTGGTGCACATAACAACCAGACAGTGCGATTACCCGGTTCTTCAATTGCTTTTAGTAAAGCGTTAGCTGCAGATTCAGTAAGTCTGTCGGCATCTTCCATAACAACAACGCGCCAGCCGCCCATTGATGGCGCCCATGCAACTCGAGTCAATAATTCGCGAACCTCATCGATTTTGATAGACAGACCTTCTGTACGAATAATTTCAACATCTGGGTGTGCGCCATTGGCCGCAGATTTACATTGATTGCATGTGCCACAACCATCTTGTGGGCACACAAGTGCTTGAGCAAATGCGACAGCGGCAGATGATCGACCAGAACCTGGCGGACCTGTGAAAACCCAGGCATGCGTCATCTGATTATTTTGTGAAGTCTCCGGCGGTAAATCATCATTTCGTGTTGCGGCAACGGCGGCTTTAATAATCTCAACAACGTGTTCTTGGCCAACTAAATTTTCGTAAACACTCACTTCTTAGCTGACTTCCCGTTGTTCTTACTTGCTACTGAAGATTTCTTTTTTGGTGTTGCTCGCTTTACTGCCTTGCTTGCACCGGCCGTAGTTTTCTTTGCCGTTGTACGTACAGCCTTGCTGGCTGCACGAATTGGGCGCAGCAATAAATTACCTTTATCTTCGCGGGCATTGCGCTTAAGGGCTGCGATTTCACTGACACGAGCGATGATTGCGCTGTGAGTGGCTTCGATAGTTTGATTGCCGTTCACAACAAAGTATCGCTCAGGATCAAGCAGTGACAACTGCAAAAACTCTTGTCGTACGCGTTCGTGGAAATCCATGGGTTGTGATTCAAGGCGATCTTTACTCTTTAATCGAGCAAGACCGATTTCAGCGGGTAGATCAATAATGATTGTTAGCGTTGGAAACAGTGATTCGGTTGCCCAACGAGAAATGCGTGCAACTTCTCCTGGCTCAAGGACGCGACCTGCGCCTTGATAAGCAATAGATGAATCAAAATAGCGATCACTAATTACAACTTCACCAGCTGCTAGTGCGGGGCGAATTACAGCAAAAACATGGTGGGCACGATCTGCTGCATAGAGCAGAGCTTCAGCGCGTGGACTAATTTCTCCAGTTGAATGCGAAAGAAGAATTTTGCGGATTTCAATTCCTAAGTCACTGCCGCCTGGCTCACGAGAGAGAACTACGGTTTCACCTTCTTGTTCAAGCCAAGCTTTAAGTAATTTAGCTTGAGTAGATTTACCGATTCCTTCGCCACCTTCAAAGACAATAAAGATTCCTTTAGTTGGAGCACCAGTAATGCTGCCGAGTTCACCTTTGAGTGCATTTGAAATATCTGACCACAGCGAAACGTTAGGGCGATCTTTCATCTGGTGATATGAAAGTGCACCGATAAATGCTGCGAAAACTCCGGCGATTAAAATGGTTACTGATGCGCCGTTATAACTCACTTGTGTGTTTTGGAATTTAAATGTGTGTTGACCGACAGCTGCGGCGATGAGCGGAGCAAGGGCAAGAACAGCGACTAGAACTACGCGGATTAGGCTTTGCACGAAGGCAAACGTGCGACCGCGAACATCATCGGCAACTTCCATGCCCAACATGGTGAAGCCTGTTACCCAACAGATTCCACTAAATGCACCCAGGGCGATAACAGTAAAGACGGCTAGAACAAGGTTAGGAATTGCAGCTAATCCAACTAGGAAAAGACCTGCAATTGTTAAAGATGCACCAAATAAACGGCGACGAGAGAACTGCGCAAATACTTTAGGACCAAAGGCGATACCAAGTGCTAAGCCTGAAAATACTGCGCCAAAGAGCACGCCGTAGGCAGCTTCACCACCGCCAAGATCGCCAACAAATGTTCGGGCTAGACCAATAACTGCGCCGGCGGCAACAAAGGCTCCAACCATCCCCAAAACAAGTCCGCGAATAATTTTGGTACCACTTACAGATTTCCAACCTTCAAGGAGAGATTTTAAAATCCCAGTATCGGCTGCATGTTTGGCAGCGGCACCTTTAGGAATTTCTTTTAAGTTCCAAATTGTGAAAGCGGCAAAAGCAAAGCTGGCCGCGTTTACATACAATGCAATATCAACTGCAGTTGTATTAAAGTTTGGAATTAATGCAACAAATGCACTAGTGAAAAGTGAGAGAAGTGTAAAGAGCAGTGCTGCGATGGGAGCAGTTCCGTATGCGGCTAAAAGTGAAACTTGATTTGCAGATTCTAATTTAGTTCGAGGAACTAGATTAGGGACCGATGCCTCTTTTGCTGGTGACCAAAAAAGAGTTACGCATTCAACCAGAATTGTTGCGGTATAGAGCCAGAAGTAATTATGGAAAATAGGAATTGATATGTAGAGAGCTGTGCGCAATATGTCGCAGACAACCATTAACTTGCGACGGTCTAAGCGATCTGCAATAACTCCGGCTATAGGTCCAAGAAATACCGCCGGTAATAAACGTGAGATAAAGACACCTGCAATAGCAAAGTTAGCTTTTGCGTAATCTCCGCCGGAAAGTTGTTGGGCCATTGCAGTCGTTGCAAGAAGGCCTAGCCAATCGCCAAGGGATGAGAAGACCATGGAGTTCCAAAGCTTGCGGAACGGGCGGATTGCTAGAACACCGCGCGTCTCATCCTGCGCCGGGGCGGCAGGAGTAGGAAGAGTTCTAGCCATTGGGTAAGTCTATCGGGGTGCTCAACTGAGCATAAAAGGCTTATTCAGCAGCTTTTTTGGCTTTGCCTGTAGCAGCTTTTTTCGCGGATTTCTTAGCGCCTGCTTTTTTAACCACGTTCTTTGTAAGCGTTGGTGCAACGTCACCTTTTTTAGGTTTAGCTGCAGCCTTTTTGCGTGATTTCTTTGGTGATGGACCGTTCTCGGCTTCCCATGCTCGGCGACCTGCAAGTAGTTCTAACCCGCGCTCTAATGTCATTCCTTCTGCAGTATCACCACGGCGCAGTGTTGCATTTGTTTCACCATCGGTGACATACATACCAAATCGGCCATCTTTAATAATCAAAGGTTTTTGCGTCGTTGGATCAACGCCTAGTTCTTTAACTGGTGGCTTTGCAACACCGCGGCGACGCTCTTTTGGTTTTGAATAAATCTCTAGCGCTTCATCTAATGTCATTGTAAATAACTGTTCTTCAGATGTTAGCGTGCGTGAATCAACTCCTGCTTTTAAGTAAGGGCCATAGCGTCCGTTTTGAACGGTGATGTCATCGCCGGCAGTGTTTGTGCCAAGAGTGCGCGGCAGAGATAAAAGTTTTAACGCGTCTTCATATGTGACAGTGTCTAGCGTCATTGTTGAAAGTAGGCTGGCCGTTTTTGCTTTTGGTGCATCAGCTTTCTTTTTCTTCTTTTTACCTGATGCCGTTAACTCAGGTTCAACAACTGGCAAGACTTCAGTGATGTAAGGACCAAAACGACCAGACTTAGCAATGATTGGCAAGTTGGTTGCAGGATCAATTCCAAGTTCGCGCTCACCTGAAGGAGCTTCTAATAATTCAATTGCTTTAGCAAGAGTTAATTCATCTGGGGCTAAAGATTCAGGGATGTTTGCAAGTTTGCGTTCTTCGCCTTCAATGTTTTGTTGCAAGTAAGCACCGTAGCGACCGACACGGATTTCGATTTCAGGAGATAAGTTCATGGTGTTTGTTGCGCGTGCATCAATAACACCAAGATCGGCTGATAGCTCGTTAAGGCCTGGTTGGCCATCTACGCCATAGAAGAAATCTCGCAGCCAGTCACTTCGGCTAGCTTGCCCGCCGGCAATCTTGTCTAGATCTTCTTCCATACTGGCGGTGAATTCGTAATCAACCAGTTTTGTAAAGTGTGTTTCTAACAAGCCAGTAACTGAGAAAGCTAAGAATGTTGGCACTAATGCGCGTCCGCGCTTGTAAACATAACCGCGATCTTGAATTGTTTGAATGATAGATGCGAAAGTAGATGGGCGACCAATACCTAACTCTTCGAGTTTTTTAACCAGAGTTGGCTCGGTGTAACGGGCAGGTGGCTTAGTTTCATGGCCTTCGCAGGTGTATTCATCAACCTTTACTGATTGACCCAGTGTCATTGCAGGCAAGCGCTTATCGGCGCTTTCTTCATCCTTATTTTCTTCACTGACAATGTCATCGTATGCAGCAAGAAAACCAGGGAATGTAATAACAGAACCGTTGGCACGAAAGATTGTTGCCTTGCCATCATTAGTTTGTGCATCAAAATCAACACGCATCTGCAGCTTTTTGGCATCAGCCATTTGTGATGCAACAGTGCGCTTCCAGATCAAGTCATACAGAGCAAACTCATCACGTGAAAGTTCCGGGGCTAATTCACCTGGTGTTTTAAATGTTTCACCTGCTGGGCGAATCGCTTCGTGAGCTTCTTGGGCGTTTTTAGTTTTGCCTGTGTAAGCACGTGGGCTATCTGCAACATGGTCTGCGCCATAAAGTGCTTTAGCGGCTTTGCGCGCAGCATCGATTGCTTGCTGTGAAAGATTAACACTGTCGGTACGCATATATGTGATGTAACCGTTTTCATACAAACGCTGGGCAATGCGCATGGTGATTTGTGCGCCCCAACCCAAACGACTACCTGCATCTTGTTGCATTGTTGATGTTGTAAATGGGGGCTTTGGTCGTTCGGTGCGTGGGCTTTCTTCCATTGATTTTACAGTTAATGAAGAAGATTTAAGTGAGTCAACTAAGTGCTTGGCGCTAGTTTCATCGAGTAGCAAAATGTTTGCGAGTGACTTTTCTTTTACTGCGCCATCTGCGCCGAAGTCACTTGTCGCCGCCACTTTCTTGCCATCTACTTCGAGCAAACGTGCGTTAAAACCTAACGCTGTAACGGCGGCAAGATCCCACCAGTCGCTTGAAATAAAGGCCATACGTTCACGTTCTTTTTCAACAATTAAACGTGTAGCAACTGATTGCACGCGCCCTGCTGAAATACGTGGCATAACTTTTTTCCAAAGTACTGGCGATAGGCGATAACCAAATAAACGGTCTAGCACGCGACGGGTTTCTTGTGCGTCAATTAAGTGATAATCAAGATCGCGGGTATTTGATACTGCTTCTAAGATCGCTTCTTTTGTAATTTCATTAAAGACCATTCGCTTAATGGGAATCTTCGGTTGTAAAGTTTCTACTAAGTGCCACGCAATGGCTTCACCTTCGCGGTCTTCATCTGTTGCCAGAATTAACTCTTCGGCGTTTTTCATTAACTCTTTGAGTTCTGCGACCTTGGCTTTTTTATCAGGGTTAATGACATAAAGAGGCGCAAAGTCGTTTTCAATATCTACGCCTTCTTTAGCCCAAGCAATCTTTTTATATTCCTTAGGGATATCGGCTGCGCGCTGAGGAAGGTCGCGTATATGGCCGACGGAGGCCTCGACGACATAATCATCGCCGAGGTATCCGCCAATCTTTCTGGCCTTAGCTGGTGATTCAACAATCACCAGCTTTATAAGGTCAGCTTTTGCTTTAGCCATGTAATCCTTTGGGGAAGTGCGGGGGACTAGTTAAGGATCGCGGTTGCTTGGCGACGGTTACGAATCAGCGCAGCAATGATGACAAGGGTTGCACCGATGCCGATTACCGTTGAGATTGTTGTGCTTCCGCCAAGTGCTAATGAAACGATCGCTGGAGTAATTAGAAGTCCAACAAGGTTCATCACCTTAATTAATGGGTTAATGGCAGGACCTGCTGTGTCCTTGAATGGATCTCCAACAGTGTCGCCAATGATTGTTGCTGCGTGTGCATCACTATTTTTTCCACCGTGATGTCCATCTTCAACCATCTTCTTTGCGTTATCCCAGGCACCGCCTGAGTTAGAAAGAAATACAGCCATCAAAGTTCCGGTACCGATTGCACCAGCTAGGTATGCACCTAGTGGACCAACACCTAAACCGAAACCAACTGCGATTGGCGCCATAACAGCGAGCAATCCTGGAGTTGCAAGTTCACGCAATGAATCGCGAGTGCAAATATCAACCACACGACCATAGTCTGGCTTTTCTGTGCCCTTCATAATTCCTGGGTGTTCTAGGAACTGATTACGAACTTCAACAACAACCGCCCCTGCTGCTCGTGATACTGCATTGATTGCAAGACCTGAGAACAAGAACACAACTGCTGCGCCGATAATTAAACCGACCAAGTTGCGTGGGTTAGCAACATCTAAAATACCTTGGTACTGAGATGCAAGATCTGCAGCGTTTTGTCCGGCATCAATAACGGCCTTCTTGATTGCATCAGTGAATGCACCGAACAATGCAGTAGCCGCAAGAACTGCTGTAGCAATTGCGATGCCCTTAGTGATTGCCTTAGTTGTGTTTCCAACTGCATCAAGTGACGTAAGAATCTTTGCGCCTTCTCCAGTTACATCGCCAGACATTTCTGCAATACCTTGTGCGTTATCTGAGATAGGACCGAAAGTATCCATGGCAACGATTACACCAACAGTTGTTAGCAAACCTGTTCCAGCAAGTGCGATTGCAAGAAGTGAAAGAACAACGCTTCCACCACCCAGCAAGAAAGCGCCAAATACAGCAGCTGCAATAAGCATTGCTGAATAAACAGCTGATTCAAAGCCAATTGAGATACCAGCCAAAATTACTGTTGCAGCACCTGTTTCAGATGAAGCTGCAACATCGTTTACTGGACGACGTCCTGTTTCTGTGAAGTAACCAGTTAGTACCTGAATAGCTGCAGCTAGTGAGATACCAATTAGTACTGCGCCAATTGCAAGAACGCGTGGATTTATATTTCCAGCATCAGCAATTGCTTCTGGTGAAAGTCCAGTCATTAACTTGAAATCAGATGGTAGATAAGTAAATGTTGCAAGCGCTGTTAAGCCCGCAGAGATGATTGCTGACAAGAAGAATGAGCGGTTAATAGCAGTCATTGCTGACTTATCTGTGCTGCGCAGTTTCGTTAAGAAAATACCGATAACTGCGGTGACAGTTCCAATGGCTGGAACGATCAATGGATAAATAAGACCTGCATCACCAAAAGCAGCCTTGCCAAGAATCAAAGCAGCAACAAGTGTTACAGCGTATGACTCGAACAAGTCTGCAGCCATACCGGCACAGTCACCAACGTTGTCTCCTACGTTGTCAGCGATTGTTGCTGCGTTACGTGGGTCATCTTCTGGAATATTCTTTTCAACTTTACCAACAAGGTCAGCGCCAACATCTGCCGCCTTTGTAAAGATTCCGCCACCAACGCGCATAAACATTGCAAGCATCGCTGCGCCGAAACCAAATCCTTCAAGAACTGCTGGTGCATCTTGGCGGTAGATGATCACAACAAGTGATGCACCAATAAGTCCAAGTCCAACAGTTGTCATACCGACTACGCCGCCTGTACGGAAAGCAATTTGAACGGCCTTAACGCCATCCTTGTTACGAGCAGCATCTGCTACGCGAACATTTGCACGCACTGCAAGCCACATACCGTTGTAACCAACCAGGGCAGAAAATAATGCGCCAAGTAGGAAGAAGATTGATCGTCCAACACGAATCTCTGTTGCACCAGGAAGTGCGAACAAGAGAACGAAGACGATTCCAACAAAGTAAGAAAGGGTGCGGAACTGACGTGAAAGAAATGCCGCTGCGCCTTCTTGAACCGCTTCAGCGATTTCGCGCATCTTTGGTGTGCCATCGCTAGCTGCCAAGACCTGCGCACGTAGCGCGAAGGCGATTGCCAGCGCACCCAGCGAAATCGCTAGGACGATGTAGGCATATGTCAGGTTAGATCCAGTTACTTGTACAAGTGATACGGAGCTTGCAGCACGCATAAGTTCTCCTCCATTGGAGTTACAGGCGCCTTGTTCGAAAGTCAGGCGCGAGACTACGGAAGTGTAGGTCAGGTGACCCTGTTTGGGGCAAATTCATACATATCTATTGCAACACTTTGAGCGTGAATCATTCTTACTGCCTAGACCAAGACGCAGGGATAAACCCCTCGGCCTCTAGCGCCAGATGCTTCCCATCTTGATAATAGTGAGATTCTTGAAGGTAACCTCTTTATTGTCATCGCTAAAGAGGGAAATTCCATCACTCTTCACTCCATCTGGAAAGACAATGTCTGTGATGGCATATTGCCCATTTACTCCAAAAACCTCTACTGATGAGCGGTCCACCACAATTCGGAGGGTGATTTCCTTTTGCTTACCAACATAAACCTTTTGAATTCCAAGTAACTCTACGATCGCAATACTGGATGAAGAAGTCCCACGATTTAGAAATATCTCTCCAGAGTTTGCATCATAACCAATTTGAGTAAATTCGTTTTTCCCCGACAGGACGTTGATTCCACTCTTTCCGGTTTTATTTGGAACTATTGTCATTGTAATATCTAGCTCACGCCCAGAGATTACCTTAAGGCTATGATTTCCCTTAAATTTTAGATTCTTTTCACTCAAGGCTTTACTCACATGAAGTGATTTCAATTCTTTGATTGGATTAGAAACTAGCGCTAAACCATTTTTGGTTTTAGTTAATGATAGTTCGCGTGGAATAGTCATTGCACCAGTCCAGGCAGTTTTAGGCAGGCTTCCCGCATATTGCCAACTATTCATCCAGCCCATCAATACAGTCCGAGAATCTGGCATGTTGCTAAAAGTCACTCCAGCATAATTATCTTTACCAAAATCTATCCACTGTGGTTTTTCATAATTTTGCGAAGGTTGAAAGATTTTCCCATCGAAGTTTCCTACGAAGTATTGAGTGCCTGAACCGCCTTCAATCCCACCAGGATTAAGCGAAACAATCATGACCCAGCTCTTCTTTTTCTTATCCCGATCAATTGCTAACTCAACAAGATCTGGACATTCCCAATCGCCACCTTGTGCTGCAAGTGGGCCAAAATCACTTTGGTGAGTCCAGGAAATTAAGTTTGGCGAGGTGTAAATAGCGACTTTTTTCTCACTTGCCTTAACGACAACCATGGTCCAATTACCACGATCTGAATCCCAAAACACTTTTGGATCTCTAAAGTTTGCGAGATTTAAATCTAATACAGGGTTTTTACTATATTTTGTGAAGGTGCGACCTTTATCTAGGCTATATGCCAATGATTGCGCTTGAATTCTCTTCTTATCAGAATGAGCGGTATAAATCGCAATAAGTGGAGGGTTTTTAATTGAACCTAATCCACTTGTATTGTTTTTGTCATAAACAGCGCTTCCTGAAAAAATAGCCTCGTCGTCACCTTCAGGAATCGCAACTGGAAGTTCTTCCCAACTAAGCATGTCCTTACTTACGGCATGGCCCCACGACATGTGTCCCCACATCACACCAAATGGATTGTGCTGAAAAAACAGGTGGTACTCACCATCGAGATAGATCAGTCCATTTGGATCATTCATCCAGTTCTTTTTTGGAGTGAAATGAAACTGTGGTCTGTACTGCTCATCGTATTTCGCCATTACCGTGCTTTCTTTGTACTCGGGTTGAGCTTTAGTTCCGTGTGCCTGGCTAATTGCTAAAAAAGATAATGAAATTGTGATGAAGCTGCTAAAAAATATTGTCTTATGTTTCAAGTTAACCTTTGATACCCGTAGTTGCGATGCTATTTACGAAGAAGCGTTGCATCGAGAGGAATAAAATTACGACCGGTATAGTCAATATTGTTAAGTAGGCCATAATCTGCCCCCACGCTGTACCGAAATTTACATAGAAATATTGCAAGCCAATCATGATTGGTCGGAATTCTTCGTCCTGAACAGTCATAACCGGCCAAATATAGGAGTTCCACATTGGCAGGAAGGTCAGAACTGAAACAGTTCCAATTGCAGGGCCAGCAAGTGGCATGGCAATCTTCCTGTAAATCATGAACCAAGATGCTCCATCGACTAATGCTGCTTCATCTAATTCCTTTGGTAGTGATTTGAAGTACTGCATGAATAAGAAAACTGAAACTGCGTTAGCGATAAATGGAAGTATCTGAACTTGGTAGTTATTAAATATTCCCTGGGTAATGTGGAATCCACCATTAAAACTAATCCAAGGAGCTTTCACCATTAAATAAAGAAGCGGAATAGCAAGAACTTCAAAAGGTAAAATTAAAGTAGAAATGATAACTGCGAAAACAAAGTTTTTACCTCTAAACTCCATGCGAGCTAAAGCAAATCCCAACATGCTATTTACAAATAAACCAAGCACAACCGTGATTGTTGAAACTAGGAGTGAGTTAAAAATAAAGCGCAATAATGGAATTCGATCATAGACTCCAACATAGTTATCAAAGGAAATTGGACCTACTGGTAAGAATGAGCGCATGGTGCCAACATCTTGCAGAAGGTTGAAATCTGGCTTCAAACTAGACATCACCATGAAGACAAGTGGAAAAGCAAAAATTACTGTAAAAACTATCGCACCAAAATAGCTAGCAAATCTCCCTATGTTGAGTTTCATGTATCCAGCCTTTTTGTCATAGAACGTTGGATGAGGGCGATAACAAGCACTAATATAAAGAAAACGAATGAGATTGCTGAGCCGTAACCAATCTCTTGTCGCTGATAGCCGCGCGTAAAGGACTGGAATACTAGAGTCGAAGTGGAATCCAATGGCCCACCCTGGGTCAAAACATTTATCTGAACAAAAAGACCTAACGCAGCAATTGTGATTGTAATCAAGATAAATACAAATGTATGGCGCAATCCAGGAATTGTTACATGTTTAAATTCATCCCATTTATTGGCACCGTCCATACGAACAGCTTCGTACAACTCTGCAGGAATAGTTTGTAATCCACCTAACCAAATAATCATGTGATACCCAACGGCTTGCCAAATCGATAAGACCACGATTGCTGGCATCGCTGTTTTAGGATTGCCCAACCAGTCTATTGGGGCATACCCGGGCATAAAGTTGGAGATTGATTTATTAAATAAACCGTCTTGTTGATACATAAAACGCCACAACATGGAAATTACGACCATACTAGAAAGCGTTGGAATAAAGTAAACGGTTCTAAAGAAGTTTCGGCCCCGTAGCCTTTGGTTAACAAGAAGTGCAAGTATTAGTGCAAGCCCAGCTTGAACTGGAACAACAATTAACGCAAAAAAGAATGTATTAGTAAGTGAGCGCCAAAAAACGGGATCACCAGCAACAACTACAAGAACACTACATTTTTCTGCATTGGCAAAGATGCGCTTGACCTCTGACTTACCACGTAAATCTTTTCTTGGACTGTTATCACGAGTCAATGGGCGCAATGGTTCATATGCGATTTCGCCATTTTCATCTACAGCGCATGTTCCATCTGGTTGTTTTGCGGCATGGAGAGTTACTGCAGAAACACCAAGTAAAGTCTTAAAATTATTGAGCCCGGTAAAATCAGGGTTCGTAGGCGCTAATAATTGCGCATTAGTAAAACCTAAAGTTAGTGCGAGAGATATTGGGATGATTGTGAAGATTCCAATTAAAATTAGACCTGGAGCAGCCAGCCATCGCGCAGTCTTATTTTCCGCTCTCTTAGCGGCGTTTTGTTTTTTTACTTTAGATTGCAACGATCGCCGCCTTTCTTAATAGTGATGTGGGGTTTGGGAAAGTGGTGTGGCCGCCGATTTACCGACGACCACACCAGACCTACAAGAGGTCTTCACTTCTGTCCCAGGGTGCTGCCATTGGCAGCGGGACTACTACTTCTTCTTTACGTAGTAGTAGTTGTCCTTGAGGTTCTTATTGATCTGATCAACTGCGCCATCCAAGGTCTTCTGCACATCGGCACCATTAATGATGTCCTTTGTAGCAGTTTCATAGATCTTTGCAATCACTGGGTAAGCAGGAGTTGCTGGGCGGATAAGTGCGAAAGTAGCTGAGAATGTTGCGAATTCAGAGTACTTTGAGCCAGGTCCGAAGATCTTTGACGCCTTAGTCGCATCTGGTGTAATCGGTAGATTAAACAGATCATCTGCGAACTTTGTTAGGTACTTTGTTTGCAAGGCAAATTGCAACCAAGCATTTGCACCGGCTTTGTTGGCACATGAGCTTGAAACGGCCCACTGCCATGATCCTCCACCGATGTAAGCCTTAGTTCCTAGGTTTGGAGGTGGAAGAGCAATGAAGTCATCGCCTAACTTCTCTGCAGCACTTGCTGCAGCCCATGAACCATTCCACTGGTAAGCAATCTTTCCAGTGATGAAACCGTTGTCGCGTTGATCTGCTGTTTCCTTTTTAGGAGCTAGACCTGACGTAAAGATGTTTTGGAACCACTTACCCCAAGCAACTCCAGCAGTACCGTTTAGTACGCCTTCAGCTGTCTTTAGGCCCTTGCGATCGATTAGATCTCCACCAAATGATTGTAGAAGTGGTGAGAAACCATATGGGTACCACTCGCCATCCCAACCTGTTCCAAGTGAAAGTGCATAATCAAACTTTCCTGAAGCTTTTGCCTTTGCAAGAGCATCATTAAATTCTGCAAGTGTCCATGGTTTTGCCACAGTTGGTGTACGAAGTCCTGCATCCGCAATAGTTGACTTACGGGCGAGCAAAGCAATTGCTGCATCGTAGAACCCTGCTGAATAAAGTTTTCCACCGTAACTGCCTTTTACTGATGTTTGTAGCTTGTTGGTGATTTTCTTATCAACTGTTAGTGGGCTTAAGTAGCCTGCATATACCCATGAAGGAACAACAGGTGCATCTGTATCCATGATACAAGGCAAACGATTTGCTGCAGCTGAGGCAACAATTGCATCGTTGTAGTTGATCTGAGGGAATGCTTTAACAGTTACTTTGTATTTTGATTGTGAAGCATTGAAGTCCTTGACGACGAGGTTTACGTCAGCAAGTTCTGCCTTATTTCCGCCATTATGTGTCCATAGCGGAATCTCAACTGGCGCAGCGTTTGCGGCTGAAACAGTAATAGGTGCGAGTAGTCCAACTGCGACGACTGCCGCTGTTAAACTGATGCGCCACTTGGATTTCATAGGTTTACCTTTCTATGTGGCGTGACTTCCAATTTGAAAGTCACTACATGAGCGTTGATCTCATGTGGTGCTCCTCCTGGGATTTATTTCCTAGGAGGAGCTACCGAATCTCTAACAACAAGTGGGCAGGCAATTACCTGTCCCATTCGCTTCAGTGGTTCGGAATTCTGTGAATCGATTACCTCAAGTAAACGCGTAACAGCCCATGCACCCATTTCAAGGTGAGGTAGTTGGATTGTTGTGAGCGCAGGCATTAATGCATCTGCTAAATAAGTTTGATTATCAAAACCAATGACTGAGATATCTGAGGGGATTAAAAGGCCTGACTCATTAATTGCCGCATAAGCACCCATAGCCATACGATCATTTCCTGTAAAGATTGCTGTTGGACGATCATCTAGCTCAAGCAGTTTTTTTGTTAACAAATACCCCTCTTGCGCAATGGCATCTCTATCGCCAATTAAATAATCTTCGCGAAATTCAATTCCGAATTTAGTTAGGACATCCCTATACGCTCTTTTACGTTTCTGTGATGCAATTGAAGTTGGGTCAAATGATATATGAGCTATTTTTGTGTGTCCTTGCGATATCAAATACTCAACGGCGTTTACAGCACCTTGATAATCATCTGGGACAACAGAATCAAGTTTTTTCTCAGAATCAATGCAGTCGAGTAAAACTACTTGCTGATTGTTTAAGTACTCTGGTGTTTCAATCTCCTGGTGGAACATGGCCGCATAAATCACTCCATCAACATTTCGTTGAATCAAAGATCTAGTGGCTGCTTTTTCAATTACGCGATCACCGTTTGTGTTAACCAACAAAAGAAACCAACCATTTCGCCATGCGACTTCTTGCGCGCCAGATAACATCGCGCCTGCAAAAGGTGATGTAGCAACATCATTTGAGATGATTCCGATGGTTTTACTCTCTTGCGTACGCAGACTGCGTGCCACAAGATTTGGACGATAGTTAAGTTTCTGCGCAGCTTTTTCAACTCGTTCCACTAAATCTGCTGAAACGCGGCCATGGGCATGACCATTAAGGACCAATGACACGGTCGCAGAGCTAACGCCAGCCACCTGTGCCACATCCTTGAGCGTCTTAACCATTGCCTGATTTCCTCCGTGTTAATCGATTAACGTACTTGTATGATCAGAAGATAGAGCAATGAATAGCCGTAAACAAGGGGTGATCGAGGGATTCTGCATCTCGTTACCAAATCGTTGAAAGTTATGCAATTTGTTATCAAAACGTTAAACATGGCTTAGAACTCTCAACCACCGATAGCCTCAGGCACATGAATCTCTTCGACGCGCACTCAATCGTCTCTGACCTGGGCCTTATCGGGGTTCTTGCAATCATCTTTGCTGAAACTGGGTTGCTCGTCGGTTTAGCTTTTCCTGGCGACTCACTTTTATTTATAGCAGGAGTTGCCGCGTCAGGTTCGGGGGCTGCCGTACTTGGCAATGCCCACTTACCTGCGGGTGCTTTGTTTATTGGTGCGCCTATTGCGGCCATCGTTGGTGCACAAGTAGGCCACGGATTTGGAGCGCGTTACGGGCGCAAATTATTTGATCGCCCTGATGGCCGAGTTTTTAACCGCCAGAGAGTTGTCGCAACAGAAAAATGGTTACGCAAATATGGAGTAGGTAAGGCCATTGTTCTTGCGCGGTTTGTGCCATTTATTCGCACACTAATAAATCCGATGTGTGGAACCGTTGGAATACCAGCAAAAAAGTTTTTTGTTTGGAACGCTATTGGTGGAATTATTTGGACTGAACTAGTCCTTGGTCTTGGTTATATCTTGGGTGAAAAACTAAAAGGATCAGTAGACACATACATTTTGCCTTTGGTTGGTCTGATTGTTGTTGCTTCGCTAGTCCCAGTTTTAGCCGAACTATTTCGTGAATGGCAAACGCGCAAACACCACAAGTGATCTTTGTTAATTAAAACTAAAGACCAAGATCTGCTAATTGAAATGCTGCACGGTATTCATATCCAGCTTCGATAATTTTTGGTTCGGCCCCGCGCTCAACAATTACTGCAACACCAACAACAATTGCGCCAGCTTCAATGAGGGCTTCGACTGCAGTTAATACAGAACCCCCCGTTGTAGAAGTGTCTTCAACAGCTAAGACGCGCTTGCCTTTAACATCTGGACCTTCGATGCGGCGCTGTAAACCATGGGCTTTTTCAGCTTTGCGCACTACAAATGAATCAATCTTTTTTCCTTGTGCAGCGGCAACATGCATCATGGCTGTTGCAACTGGGTCTGCGCCAAGGGTTAAGCCGCCGACTGCGTCGTAATCTAAATCTTTTGTAAGTTCCAACATGACTTCACCAACTAAAGGTGCGGCTTCATGATCAAGAGTTACACGGCGCAAATCCACGTAGTAATCGGCCTCTTTGCCTGATGACAAAATAACTTTGCCGTGGACAACTGCCTTATTAACGATCTGGGCTTTAAGTGCTTCGCGTGAACTCATGCGTGGAATATACCCTTTTACTAGTCTTCTTTATAAATAATGAGTTCGGTGGGTCTGCGCCGAGCAAGACCCTTAGGTGGATTAGTTTCAATTAATGCATCAACTTCGATTCGTAGCTGTGCAACTTCAAGGGCCATATTGGCCATTGCAGACTCTAGTTCAATAATGCGTTTAACTCCGGCGTGATTGATTCCTTCGCCAACAAGTTTTTGTACTGCCCGCAGCAGCGCAATATCGCGCAAGGAATATCTGCGGTTACGCCCTTCAGTGCGAGACGGTGAAACTAAACCTAACTTGTCATACTGGCGCAGAGTTTGCGGATGCAGACCAGAGATTTCTGCGGCAACCGAGATTACATACACTGCAGCATCATCTGCAGGAATGTTGTTATTTAACTCTTCGCTCATTGCTTTGCCTTATTGGCTAAATCTGCACGAACATCTTGGGTTGAAGTTTCTTCAGCAAATATTTTTAAAGCTTCTAGCGCTTTGCCATCAACACGTTGTGGAACTTGAACATCAACAGTTACAAGTAAGTCACCAGTATGTGATCCCTTTGTTATTCCGCGACCCTTTACGCGCAAGGTTCGACCATTAGGTGTGCCCGGTGCAATGCGTACGGTGACTTCTTCACCGCTCATCACTGGGACTTTTACATCTGCGCCTAAGGCGGCTTCAGCAAAAGTAATCGGTAAAACCACAGTGAGATTTTCGGCTTTGCGTGCAAAAATCGGGTGTGGCTTTACATGCAAGAGAATAAATAAATCACCTGGGCCAGCTTCTCCTGGCGCACCTTTACCTTTTACTCGAATCTTTGCGCCATCGTTTACACCAGCAGGGACTCGGGCCGTGATGTTTTGTGCGGCGCCTCGATCTGTTCCAAGTCGCAAATCTAAATTAGTACCAAAGATTGATTCACGAAAAGTAATCGATGCTTCAGTCTGAAGATCTTGGCCTTTTCGCGGAGCACGACGCCCACCGCCACCAAACAAGTTCGAAAAGATATCTTGCGGATTTCCCCCACCAAAGATGTCTGAAAAATCTCCGCCTTGAAAATTCTGTCCGCCAGTTGGTGCACGGAATCCACCACGTTCGAATAATGAACGGGCTTCATCGTATTCCGCGCGCTTTTTAGTATCGGACAAGATTTCATAGGCTTCAGAAACAGCTTTGAACTTCTCTTCTTTGGCAGTATCCCCGTGGTTCGTATCAGGGTGTAAATCCTTAACAAGGCTTCGATACTTACGTTTAATCTCATCGGCAGCAGCCTTCTTATCTACGCCAAGGACCTTATAAAAATCCTTTTCGTATAGATCTTTGGCCGCCATTTTTAATTATTCTCCCGTTGGATCTGTTACAGAAACACGAGCTGGACGCAGAATACGTTCTTTGAATTTATATCCCGGCTGCAAAATCTTTGATGCTGTTGGTATTGCTACGTCGGCAGATGTTTCATGCATCAGCGCTTCGTGAATTTGTGGATCAAAGGCTTCGCCTTCGGTTCCATATTTTTCTAGGCCAATACGCGAAACAATTGAATTAAGTTGATCGGCAACTGCTTTAAAGCCACCGGTTAATTCACCATGTTGTTCGGCGCGATCAACATCATCAAGTAGCGCAAGCAGTTCAGTGAGAACTGCACCAATAGCCATTTCGTGAGCAAGGGAACGATCACGTTCTACGCGTTTACGGTAGTTGGCGTACTCGGCCTGAAGACGTTGTAAATCACTAGTTAACGCAGCTACCGGATCAGTTTCCTGATCCGGTGCTACGTCCACAGTTTCCACAATTTCTACAGTTGGTTCACTTTCCGTAGTCATCAGTTACCACCAGATCCAATGCTCGACACTTTTGTGTCTCACCTTCGGTCATTACGCTTCCTCGATCACTTCAGCGTCTTCTACGCCATCTTCAGTTGCGCTTGGTTGTCCTTCGCCTTCTGCTGCAGCACCTGCGTATAACGCAGCACCCAAAGCTTGGCTAACAGTTGCAACCTTTTCGGTAGCTGACTTAATCATTTCGTAGTTAGAACCACCAAGAGCGGTTTTTAACTCGGCAAGTGCGGCTTCAGTCTCTGTCTTCTTCTCAAGAGCATCACCAGTAGATAATTTTTCTTCATTATCTTTAATGAACTTTTCAGTTGAATACATCAGTGAATCGCCAGCGTTGCGAATCTCTGCTTCTTCTTTGCGCGCGCGATCTTCTTCGGCGTGTGATTCAGCATCGGCCATCATGCGGTCGATCTCTTCCTTAGAAAGTGCAGAGCCTCCAGTAATAGTCATGCTCTGTTCTTTTCCAGTTCCAAGATCTTTTGCAGATACATGAACGATTCCGTTTGCATCGATATCGAATGTAACCTCGATTTGAGGAATTCCACGTGGGGCTGGTGGCAGACCGGTGAGTTCGAACATGCCTAGCTTCTTGTTATAAGCCGCCATTTCGCGCTCACCTTGATATGCCTGAATCTGCACAGCAGGTTGGTTGTCATCGGCAGTTGTAAATACTTCGCTGCGCTTTGTAGGAATAGTTGTGTTGCGCTCAATCAACTTAGTCATAACGCCACCCTTGGTTTCGATACCAAGTGATAACGGAGTTACATCTAGAAGTAGAACGTCTTTAACTTCTCCCTTTAAAACACCGGCTTGAAGTGATGCGCCAACAGCCACAACTTCATCAGGATTTACGCCCTTATTAGGCTCTTTCCCGCCAGTTAATTCCTTAACAAGTTCTACAACAGCTGGCATACGAGTTGATCCGCCAACAAGTACAACGCTTTCAATTTTGCTAATTGGGATTCCAGCATCTTTAAGAACTGCTTGGAAGGGCTTCTTACAACGCTCTAGTAATGCAGCAGTTAACTGCTGGAACTGGGCGCGAGTAATTGTTTCATCTAGGAACAGTGGATTCTTTTCAGCATCTACTGTGATGTATGGCAAATTGATTGATGCAGACTGTGATGATGACAGTTCGATCTTTGCTTTTTCAGCAGCTTCACGAATACGTTGCATCGCCATCTTGTCTTTAGTTAAATCAATTCCATTTTGAGAACCGAAAGTTGTAACTAGGTGATCAACTAATGCCTGATCCCAGTCATCGCCACCAAGGTTGTTATCACCATTAGTTGCTTTGACTTCAACAACTCCGTCACCGATTTCTAGAAGTGAAACGTCAAATGTTCCACCACCTAAGTCGAATACAAGAATTGTTTGTTCTTTGTCAGCTTTATCTAGACCGTATGCGAGCGCTGCAGCAGTTGGCTCGTTGATAATACGCAAAACATTAAGGCCGGCAATTTCGCCAGCTTCCTTAGTTGCCTGACGTTGTGCGTCATTGAAATATGCAGGAACAGTAATAACGGCGTCCGTTACTGTTTCACCTAAATAGGATTCGGCATCGCGCTTAAGCTTTTGCAAAACACGTGCTGAAATTTCCTGTGGTGTGTATTTCTTGCCATCGATATCGATGGTCCAGCTAGTTCCCATGTGACGCTTTACCGAACGAATCGTGCGATCAACATTTGTTACTGACTGGCGCTTAGCCACTTCACCAACAAGGACTTCGCCATTTTTTGCGAAAGCGACGATCGACGGGGTCGTACGGGCGCCTTCAGCGTTGGCGATAACGGTGGGTTCTCCACCTTCCAAGACCGATACGCAACTGTTAGTGGTACCTAGGTCGATTCCA
>CAFAAU010000009.1_pt1 | contig 38536 bp, 40 predicted proteins | sample 7267661 | NCBI WGS metagenome assembly CAFAAU01 (sample SAMEA6813993, study PRJEB35770) | uncultured Actinomycetes bacterium | biome: Freshwater; feature: Freshwater reservoir; material: water | place: Czech Republic | collected 2017-08-18 | depth 30m m
AGTGATGTTGCACCGCGTAAAGAATTTATCGCTAACGCAGAGATTGATCGCGAACATATCGACGCTTAGTCGATAGAAACTAAGTCGAAGTACTCGTCTTTCCATAGATCTTCATCGCCATCTGGCAACAAAATAACCCGCTCTGGCTTGAGTGATTGAACTGCGCCTTCATCGTGAGAAACCATGATGACTGAGCCTTGATATTCAGATAGCGCGCCAAGGATTTCTGCACGCGAAGCTGGGTCCAAGTTATTTGTTGGCTCATCAAGAAGTAAAACATTCGCGGCTGAAACCACAAGAACAGCTAAGGCCAAACGAGTTCGCTCTCCACCTGATAAAACCTTTACAGGTTTGTGAACATCATCGCCGATGAAAAGGAATGAACCCAAAGTATTTCGGGCTTCAGGTTCGCGCAAATCAGGGGTTGCAGACATCATGTTTTCAAGAACTGTGCGTTCAAAGTCGAGTGATTCGTGTTCCTGGGCGTAGTAACCGATTTTTAATCCATGGCCATGTTCAACTTTTCCAGTATCAGATTCAAGTTCACCAGCCAGAATTCTAAGCAGCGTTGTCTTACCTGCACCATTAAGTCCAAGGATTACAACTCGAGAACCTTTATCAATAACGCATGAAACGTCGGTAAAGATTTCAAGTGAACCATATGATTTTGAAAGCTCTTCACCAGATAGAGGAGTCTTGCCACATGGGGCAGGGGTAGGAAAGCGCAGACGTGCAACTTTGTCATTGACGCGAACATCTTCAAGACCACTACGAAGTTTTTCTGCACGACGTAACATGCCTTGGGCAGCAGTTGCCTTTGATGCCTTTGCTCGCATCTTCTCGCCCTGCTTCTGCAAAATCTCAGCACGCTTTTCGGCGTTAGCGCGCTCTTTCTTACGGCGATGCTCATCTTGTTCACGCTGGAGCAGATACGCCTTCCACCCTAAGTTATAGACGTCAATGACGTTGCGGTTGGCATCAAGGTAGAAAACTTTGTTTACAACGGTTTCGATTAAGGTCACATCGTGGGAAATAATTACAAGGCCACCAGAGTATTTAGCTAAAAATTCGCGCAGCCACATGATCGAATCAGCATCCAAGTGGTTTGTTGGCTCATCGAGCAACAACGTTTCGGCGCCGCTAAAGAGAATGCGCGCAAGTTCGATACGGCGGCGTTGACCGCCAGAAAGGGTTGAAAGTTCATGTCCAAAGACGGCTTCGGTAACTCCAAGAGATGTTGCAATCGCTTCGGCCTCAGCAGTTGCGGCATATCCACCTGCTGCACTGAACTCATGTTCAACGCGGGTATAGCGCTCCATTGCTTTTTCTAGCGCTTCATCTTGGGCTGTTGCCATCTCTTCTTCCACTGCGCGCATGCGGTGAGTGATTTGATCTAAATCGCGGGCAGAGAGAATACGTTCAATGACCGTGCCCGGTTCATCGCCAGTGCGGGGATCTTGTGGGAGGTAACCGATTTTTCCGGTGCGATTAACTGCGCCACCTGCTGGCATTGTTTCACCAGCTAAAACTTTTGCAAGAGTTGATTTGCCTGCACCATTGCGACCGACAAAACCGATGCGATCACCGCTATTAATACGCACAGTTACGCCTTTAATAAGTAGGCGAGCACCTGCTCGAAGTTCTAGCGCTTGGGTTGAAATCACGCCGTAGTTTAACGGCTAGAGGTTAGGCAGCGCCAATTCGAGTTTTTCGTGGGGTAGCAAATGACTTACCAACGGCAGTTAATTCATCTGAAACCTGTGCTTTAATCGCATCTTCGCTCTTGAGCAGTTTAGTTAACTCGGCAATAGTGGCTTTAAGTTCCTTGTGCTCAGTTTCAAGTTCAAGTTTGCTCATTTTAGTTAAACGACGAAGTGGCATATCCAAGATGTAAGTTGTTTGCTCATCGTTTAACTTAAAGTCCTTCATCAACTTTTCCTTGGCAGTTGCTGCGTCATCACTTGCACGAATGATTTTGATTACTTTATCGATATCGATAATGGCTTTGAGTAAACCATCTACCAGAGTTAAACGTCCTTCAGCTTTAGCTTTACGGTATTCACTGCGACGGCGCACAACTTCGATGCGGTGTTCGATAAATACTTTAAGAAGTTCTTTTAATCCCAAAGTCTGTGGCTTTCCTTTAACTAGGGCCACAGCATTAATTGAGAAAGCATCTTCCATCGGGGTCAGTGAATACAGCTGTTCTAGAACTGCTTCAGGCTCGAAACCATTTTTAATCTCGATCACAACATTGGTGCCGGTCTGTCCATCGGTGAGATCGATAATGTCGCTGATGCCGGCAATTTTCTTGGCTTTAACAAGGGCGGCAATACGCTCAACAACCTTTTCAGGTCCGATCGTGAAGGGAAGTTCCTTGATGACAATTCCCATTTTGCGTGAGGTAACTTTTTCAATTTCAACGCTGGCGCGAACTTTAAATGAACCCTTACCCGTGGCATATGCCTCACGAACACCTTCAAGACCAACGATTTCACCGCCCGTTGGAAAATCCGGACCTGGAACAAATTTCATCAATTGCTTAATAGTTGCAGTGGGGTTTTCGATTAAAAACTTTGTAGCAGCGATAACTTCGCCCAAGTTATGGGGAGCCATATTGGTTGCCATACCTACTGCGATACCTGATCCACCATTAACTAAAAGGTTGGGATATGCCGCAGGAAGAACTAAAGGCTCTGATAGTTGTCCGTCGTAGTTAGGACCAAAATCAACCGTATCTTCATCGGCTTCTGCCACCATCGCCATTGCAGCGCTAGCAAGACGCGCTTCGGTATAACGCATTGCTGCAGGGCCGGCATCGAGTGAGCCAAAGTTTCCGTGGCCATCGATAAGTGGCAAGCGCATCGAAAATGATTGGGCCATGCGAACAAGTGCGTCATAAATTGCACCGTCACCGTGTGGGTGTAATTTACCCATGACTTCACCAACAACACGTGCACTCTTTACATGTCCACGTTCTGGGCGAAGACCCATATCTGCCATCTGATGCAAGATGCGACGATGAACTGGCTTTAGACCATCACGGGCATCAGGAAGTGCACGTGAATAAATAACAGAGTATGCATATTCAAGAAATGATTCCGAAACTTCTTTAGATACATCAATGTCTACGATCTTGCCGGGATATTCACCAGGTTTTGGACCGATAGGTTTTTTACCTTTTGCCGCTGTTTTCGCGGGAGTCTTCGCAGTTGCCATTGGAGCATTCTGCCAAGAGAGTTGCTTAATCTAGGGGAGGGCGCGCCCCAACAGCTGCTACACACTTTGCCGCGAGTGCAGTTCCGGCAGAAAGGGCGGCTTCTAAATCATTTGTTTCCAGCCACTTTGGAATAAATCCAGCAGCAAATGAATCTCCAGCACCAGTTGTATCAACCACACTTGTAGTGACGGCAGACACTTTTGCAACTGTGCCGTTGTGAACGGCCATTGCTCCGCGAGAACCTAGTTTGATGACAACAAGTGGAGTGAAAGCCGCTAAATTCTTTTCTGCGCTCTTAACATCTGTGGCATCTCCAAGATAGAGCGCTTCCTCAGAGTTAAGCAAGATTCCATCCATTAAAGAGACCCAGGACAAGACTTCGTCGCGAGAGACAATCTTCATGGCACCCGTTGTTGTGGGATCAAAATAAATTGGCTTTCCAGCAGCCTTAATCTTCTTAATCATCGATAGAACGGCATCACGGCTGCGGAAATCAAGTAATGCATAGCCACTCAAATAAACGCCATCTACATCATCTAGTGGAGGTAGATCGCTTAATTCAAGGTCGGCGTTAGCTCCGTTATCTGGAAACATTGTTCGTTCGCCATTGGAATCAACTAAAATTACAACAACACCAGTTGGGCGCCCAGAGTGCATTAAATTCATATGTTCTACGCCGTATTTATCTAAATCTGAAATAAGAGCAAATCCCACTGGATCATTTCCTACACGGGCAACTAACTGTGACTTGGAGTGTGTGCGGGTAATCCATGTTGCAACATTTGCCGCTTGGCCACCCGGGTGGCTACTGATGCGACTAGCCGTGTCATTTCCATAATTAATTGGCTCTTTGAGCTGTGAAATAACGTCAAGGGCCAGGTCGCCGATACATAGAATCTTTTTCATTTATAACGCCACTGCAATGTCTGCGGCTAGTGCGCAGTTTGATTTAATAATTTCAGTATTAATTGCAAGGGATTCACCTTGGCTTGCAGTATGGAAATGTTCGAGTAGATACGGAGTTACATACTTGCCATCGATTCCATCGCGCACTGCATTGGCTAGGCCAGATGCCAGAATTTGGTCATGACGTGATTTATCCATCTGTACAGCAACAGGATTTGTAACGATCAAAGCGCGGTTAGCGGTATGTACATCGCTACGTGCCTTGATAATTGATGCAATTTCATCGGCTGAATCAACACGATGTTCGATTTCAAAGCCAGAATCAGTTAAGTAAAAACCAGGGAAGCGGTTGGTTTTATAGCCCACAATTGCAATGGCTAGAGTCTCAAGGCGCTCTAACGTGGCATGGACATCAAGAATTGATTTAACACCGGCACATACAACAGTCATATCTAACTGTGACAGGGCGGTTAGGTCGGCAGATTCATCAAAGGATTCATTTGCTCCGCGGTGGACTCCGCCCAAACCACCTGTTGCAAAAACCTTTATCCCAGCGATTGCTGCAATATGTGCCGTGGCAGCAACAGTGGTTGCCGCGCTTTTTCCTTGAGCAATAATTATGGCCAAATCACGAGAAGATGCTTTAGAAATATCATCACGGTTTGCGATCGCATCGAGTTCACTGGCTTCAAGGCCGATATGTACAACGCCATCTAGTAGGGCGATAGTGGCAGGAACGGCTCCACGCTCTCTAATAATACGTTCGCACTCTTGGGCTACTGCAAGATTTGAGGGGCGTGGTAATCCGTGGCTAATAATCGTAGATTCGAGTGCAACGATGGGCTTGCCTGCTGCAATTGCAGCCGAAACTTCGGCTGAATATTTAATTGCACTCTTCATGGGTCAACCTTAGCCGATGTAGTGAGAAGATATGAACGTGCATTTATCCCAGATAACTCCATCGATCTTTTCATCCTTGGGGCTATCAACTGCCGAGGACCAATTAAGCGTTGGTCCATCGCCCAGTGGGCGTGAGCTTTTATTTCTTATTGATGGCTTTGGCGCAGATGTTATTGAAAAATATGGCGATGCAATGCCAGCTATTTCTAGACTTACAAATTTTGCAACTATCCAAACATCTTTTCCATCTACAACTGCAACTTCTTTAGCAACGCTAACGACCGGAACGTTGCCAGGAGTACATGGAATGTTGGGATATACCGTCCAAGTTCCCCGCAGTGGTGGTCGAATTCTCAACGCTCTCAAGTGGGATGAGCGAGTTGACCCTTTGAATTGGCAACCAGTTCCAACTTTGTTTGAGCGCGCAGTTGCCGAAAATATTGTGGTTACCCACGTTGCAGCCAAACGATATGAGAACTCTGGATTTACTCGTGCGGTTTTCCGCGGCGCACAATACAAAGGTGCAAATGTTGCCGCAGATTTGATCGCTGAGACAAAGGCTGCGCTTCAAAAGACGCCTTCATTTGTCTATCTGTATGTCAATGATTTAGATGCAGCTGGCCATAGTGATGGAGTAGGAAGTGATAAATGGTTAGCTGCGCTTTCAATGATTGATCAAATGTTTTCAAACTTAATGAAAGAGATGCCAAAAGGAACCCGCATTTGGCTGACATCTGATCACGGAATGGTGAATGTGGATGAAAAAATTGTTATTGGCCGAGAGAATTCTTTATTGGAAGGCGTGGCCGTTATTGGTGGAGAACCGCGTGCCCGGCACCTATATTTATCGCCTGAGTTAGACAGTGTTGATTCACGCGCAGAAGTTTCGGGCAGGTGGCAAGAGTTTTTAGGAAATCGCGCAACCGTACTAAATCGAGAAGCGGCCCTAGCGAGCAATTTATTTGGGGTAGATGTGACCGCTGATTCACTTGATCGCATGGGCGATGTCATTGCAATCGCTCAGGCAGGAGTTGTTTTATTGGATCCAGAACGCGCTGAAAAAGAAGGTGCGATGGTTGGCCATCATGGTGGAAATAGTGAGATTGAGTCTCAGGTTGGATTACTTACAACTTCGTTGAGTTAAGTTTTAAAAAAATTATTCTTGATCTTCGGTTGGCTTAATTCCAAACATAATTTCATCCCAACTTGGAACTTTTGCTCGCGCAACAACGCCATCACGCGTTGCCTCGTCATCTGGAAGTTCGCGAATAACAGCTAAGCGAGGAACTTCTGGAGTAGGGGTGATTTCTTCGCGAATTGAAGGGTGATTTGAATCTGAGTACACAAGACCAGGTGCAGGCATCTGACGTGCAGGTGGTTCATCGCCCATCATCCAGCGCGCATTTTCATCCATAGAAGCAAGTGCGCGTCGAGTAGTGTCAAAGTTCCACTGTGCAATTCCAACACCGCTTGTATTTGGATAATGGAGTTCAACGGTCCAAGTTCCATCTTCATGTCGCCACGTGCTCCAAGACAAATCTGAAAGATCGATGTTGCGAGGAGCAAGACGCGACACAACTACGCCTAATAAGTTAACTGGATCGCGTCCGCCTTCTTTGCGGATTGGAACTTGCTGAGCTTGATCAATGATATAAATACGTTCTTGCAAGATTGGACCAGAAAAACGTTCGACCTTTTCAATAGAAATATTATTCTCGCGAGCTAACTCTTCAGCAAGTTCTCCTGCACGCAAACGTCGTTGAATTTCTTTAATCGAAATTGTTTCAACTTCTTGTTCAGGAACTGCGCTAAGACGAGGTTGATTTACAGTGGCACGCAATGTGTCACTAATACGAAGAGTGAATTCGGCTCCATCATTGTCATGTAGAGACAGGTGGGTACCGTCTTCGTTCTTGCCGTTTAATCTAAGCTCGGTCACGGTTCAGAGAGTAATGGATTAGCCCCTTATAAACGCGAAAGAAGGGCAGTGTGGCTAATAAAGCTGCACACATAAATCCCAGAGGTACCCAAAAAGCAGTTTGTGCGCCGTACCTATCGATAACCCATCCGCCCAGTGCGCTAGATAACGCGCCACCCAGTGGCATTCCGGCTACGACCCATGTAAAAGATTCAGTGATCTGTTCACTTGGCACCACTTCTTGCACAACCCCATAGGCATTTACTACTAATGGCGCGATAGCAAAACCGTTAAAGAAGAGCGCAACAGCTAGCCAGAAAATTGAATGTACAAATATGAAAGGGATTGAAAGCACGGTAAGTGCGGTAAGAAACATTAAGAATCGTGCAGTGTATGAAACTTTCCACTTAACCAATCCGTTGACTAGCGCCATTACTGCACTGCCACATGCCCAGAGGCCTAGGAGCAAACCGGCTTGAGCTTTATGTCCTTGGCTTTGGGAAAAACCAACGACCACGATAGAGATTGCACCAAAGAATCCACCCGTAAAAGTAGTGGAGAGTGCGATGGCTTGAACTACAGGTATTCCGATGACAGGAGGATGAGGATCTTTAGTACGAACTGGCGAAGGTAGTGGTTCGGATGCGCGTTGCATTGCAAACAATGGCATGCCAATCGACATCAAAATCATTCCTGCAATTAATCCGGCTGCCGGTGCAATAGATGTTGCGCATGCAGTTGCCGTGATTGGTCCCACGATAAAGACAACCTCATCCATCAAAGCTTCGTAAGAATAAGCCGTATTGACTAAATGCTTATCGCTCTCATCTTCTGCAGTAGTTGACTTATCTGGGCTCAATACATGCAGCCAACGGCGACGCACTAGCCCACCGACATTTACAGACGTGAGTTCAGCGAAAATGATCGAGACAAACCATGTCCAAATAGGGGCGTGGTTCATTACTAGTGCAATAAAAATTGTCAGCCCTGCAATCTTGAGCGGAATCACACGAAGCAACATTGTGCGTTGCCCAATGCGATCTGAAAGCCTTGACCAATAAGGGGTAGAAATCGAAATTACTATTGATGCAACGGCGCTAAGAGCGCCAGCTAGTGTGTAGGAATCGCTCACCGCAACAACGATAAAAATAAGGGCTAACGAATCCATTGAAATTGGCATTCGACCGATGAGGGCAGGAATAGAAAACTTCATCGCTCCCGGAGTGCGAAATAAGGTCGTATATGCCGAGAACATGCTGCCCATCCTATGTCAGGGTTAGGATAAGCAGATGAGCATCAATGATGAACTTCTTGCATTAGCACAGCAGATTGCGCTAAAGGCAGGGGAATTACTTCTTGATCGCCCGGCATCATGGGAGTTAACCTCAAAATCAACGGCTATTGATATTGCAACACAGATGGATGTAGCTAGCGAAAAACTTATTGTGAATGCCATTCTTGCATCCCGCCCTGATGATGGAATCATCGGTGAAGAAGGCGCTGCTCGCGAATCTAAGTCGGGCTACACATGGGTGATAGATCCAGTTGACGGAACGGTTAATTACTTCTATGGCTTACCTGGTTGGAATATCAGCATTGCGCTCAAAGATGCACAAGGAGTCGTAGCTGGCGTTGTACATGCACCGACTATCGGATCAACCTGGCATGCAACCCGTGGTGGCGGAGCTTTTTTAAATTCAATTCCAATCGCATGTAATGAACCCATTGAGTTAAATCGTGCCTTGATTTCAACTGGATTTGCTTACGATGTAGCCGACCGTATTAATCAATTAGATCTTGTTAATACATTGGTTCCCAAAATTCGTGATATTCGACGGATGGGAGCCGCCGCAACAGATATTTGTTGTGTGGCAACAGGTATGGTCGATGGCTATATTGAAACTGGATTAAAGGAATGGGATCTAGCGGCGGCATCCTTAATTGCCAAAGAAGCTGGGGCAATTGTGACCACGCACGTGTGGCGGGGGATGGAGTTAACGGTGGCAGGTGGAGCCCACATTCATGGTGCGCTCATGCGGGAGATTCCCGCCTGAGAAAAGCCGATTTACGCGGAAGGCCCCTTCTGTGGCAAGATACGCAGTCTGCACCTGCCAAAGCCGGTGCTTAATATATGAAGATAAAAAAGGACGAATTCCATGAATATTCTTGACGCCGTAGATGCAGCTTCGCTGCGCAAAGACATCCCACAGTTTCGTGCTGGCGATGAGCTCAAGATTCACGTTCGTGTTATCGAAGGTAGCAAAAGCCGTCTTCAGGTCTTCCAAGGAATTGTTATCCGTCGCCAAGGCGATGGCGTTCGCGAAACATTTACTATTCGTAAAGTTTCTTACGGTGTTGGCGTAGAACGTACATTCCCAGTTCACACACCAGTTATTGAAAAGATTGAACTAGTAAAGAAGGGCGAAGTACGTCGCGCCAAGCTTTACTACTTACGCGATCTTCGCGGTAAGGCTGCAAAGATTCGCGAAAAGCGCGATGGCGTTGAAGGTTACGGTGATGGAATTCTTTCAACTCCAGTGGCTGAAACAATCGCTCCTGTAGTTGTAGCAGCTGCTGTTGTTGAGGACGTTGTGTCCGAGGTTCCGGTTGTAGAGGCAGTAGTAGAGGCTCCAGTAACAGAGGCTGTTGTCGAAGCCCCAGTTGCTGAAGATGTTGCTGCTGATGTTGTCGCTGAAGCAACACCTGCTGCCGAATAATCAGCGTAATGCGTCGTAAGGGTTCCCTCCTTCGGGAGCTCCCAGTCCTTGTTGTAGTTGCACTTGTTGTCTCCCTAATTATAAAAACTTTTCTTGTGCAGTTTTTTTATATTCCTTCTGGATCAATGGAAAATACTTTGCAAGTAAGAGATCGCGTTGCAGTTAACAAAGTCCCGTTCCTTTCGCGAAATATTTCACGAGGAGATGTTGTAGTTTTCCGCGATCCAGCGGGATGGTTGCCAGAAATCAGCGATTACTCATCAAACAAATACATTTCTAAGTTAAAAACAGGTTTAGTCGCAGTTGGTGTATTGCCTAATCCGGCTAAGCAGTATTTGGTTAAGCGTGTAATTGGCGTTAGTGGAGACCATGTTGTTTGTTGCAATAAAGCTGGGCTATTAACCATTAACGGTAAGTCAATAACAGAACCGTATATTTTTGCCGGCAATGTTCCCAGTGATATGAAATTTAATGTCACGGTTCCAAAGGGCAAGATCTGGGTTATGGGAGATCATCGCGGAGCAAGTGCAGATTCTAGATATCACCAAGATGATGTCAACAAGGGATTTGTGCCGCTATCGCGAGTAACTGGGCGAGTATTTGCAGTTATCTGGCCATATAAAAATCTTACCTATGTTCCAAAAATTGACGTTCTGAAATAGTTTTCTATGAAGGTTATTGAGCAACTGCTCATTCAAGAAGGTATTTCTCCTATTGCCGGGGTTGATGAAGCAGGGCGCGGAGCATGTGCCGGGCCACTAGTTATTGCATCAGTTGTTCTGCACGATCCATTTGCACCGCAACTCGAACCTGTACGCGACTCCAAAGAATTAAGTGAAAGTAAACGTGAAGAAATCTTTGAAATTATTCATTCAATCGCAGCAAGTATCAGCGTAGTAATAGTTCCAGCCTCTGAAGTTGATACCAGAGGAGTACACGCGGCAAATCTTGATGGGATGCGCAGAGCAGTTAATGGACTAGACGTAACTCCTGCATATGTTCTCACCGATGGTTATGCAATTGAAGGTTTAGGTTTTCCTAATTTAGCTGTGTGGAAAGGTGATCAAGTTGTTGTAAGTATTAGCGCTGCTTCGATTGTCGCAAAAGTTACGCGTGATCGGATTATGCGTGAAATGGATAAAGATTTTCCAGTCTATGGATTTGCTGGACATAAGGGATACATCACTGCAGCTCATACAAAAGCACTCAATGAGCATGGTCCATGTGCACAACATCGACAATCTTTCTCGAATGTGGCCGCGCTTATTCACAAGTAAAAACTGCAGGTATAGCAGAGTCGGATGGGGAATTTATCGTCCGGCGTATGCAAAGAAAAAGTAATCAACGAACAGGCGCTTTTGGCGAAGAGGAAGTTTCAAAGTATTTAGTTCTCCATAACGCAGAAATCATCGAAAGAAACTGGCGAATTCGCGAAGGCGAAATAGACATTATCGCCCTGTACCCATCTGGGGTCTTTGCATTCATAGAAGTAAAGACCAGGTCATCGGTTGCCTTTGGTCACCCTTTCGAAGCGATTAATCGTGAAAAAGCTATGCGCATGCAACGTTTAGCCCTTGGATGGCTAGCAACGCATGGTTGCTTAGGGTGTGATTATCAAATCGATGTTGCTGCAGTATTAATTGCTGCCAATGGTTCACACAGCATTGAATATCGAGCCAGTGTTCTATGAGCCTTGCCCATACAAAATCAGTTGCACTTCTTGGCTTAGATGGCCATGTTGTAACTGTTGAAGTTGATATTGCTGATGGACTTCCTATGTATTCGCTGCTTGGTCTACCTGATGCAGCGTTGTCAGAATCTCGCGATCGTGTAAGGGCAGCAATCGTTAATTGCTCCGAAATCTGGCCCAACCGCAAAGTGACCGTTTCACTTTCTCCTGCATGGTTACCCAAGAGCGGCTCAAGTTTTGACTTAGCAATTTGTATTGCACTCTTATCGGCGCACGAAACAATCTCACCCGATGCCATCGCAGATGTTGTTTTTCTTGGCGAACTTTCATTAGATGGTCGAATTCGTTCGGTCCGTGGGGTATTGCCAGCGCTAATCGCTGCTCAAAAAGCTGGGATAAAAACCGTGGTAGTTCCACGTGCCAATTTTCAGGAAGCACAACTCATGCAGGGTATTGAGATCATTGCAATGGAACATGTGAAGCAAGTTTTGCGATGGCTTCGCACAGGGGAGCGCGAAGTTGCAGATGAAATTGAATTCGCTTGGCAACCTACAGATGAGAACCTAGATTTTGCCGACGTTGCGGGGCAACCTCAAGCTCGACTTGCGGCAGAAATTGCTGCATCAGGTGGACATCACCTTTTACTAATCGGTCCGCCCGGTGCTGGTAAGACAATGATTGCCGAACGCATTCCAACGATTTTGCCCGCCCTCACAATTGCCCAGGCTTTAGAAGTAACTGCAGTTCATTCGATATCAGGCTCTTTTACCAATCGTTCACCAACTTCTTTAACTGCGCCAATAATTTCTCCACACCACACAACAACGCGAGTTGCGATGGTTGGGGGAGGCGCACATGTAATTAAACCTGGGGCATGTTCTCTTGCTCATAATGGGGTTCTATTTATTGATGAAGCTCCCGAATGTCCTTCAGGAGTTTTGGACTCTTTGCGCCAACCACTAGAGGCTGGAACAATCACAATCGCCAGAAGCATTGGGAATTTAACTTTCCCAGCGCAGTTCTTATTAGTGCTGGCTGCAAACCCTTGTCCTTGTGGGAAATTTACGGGGCGTGGTCATAACTGCACATGTACATCGCTACAGGTGCGCAGATATCTCAATCGTCTGTCGGGTCCATTGATGGATCGAATTGATATGCGCGTTCATGTTGACCCAGTTGGACGCGTGGATATGGCCCGTACCGATCTCGGCGAATCAAGTGCGGATATTCGTATTCGGGTAATTACTGCACGCGCTATCGCAGCTACACGATTTAGCGATTACTCATGGAAACTCAACTCGCATATTCCATCTCGGGCATTGCGCACAGTTTTTCAACCACAGCGGCAAGCTATGAATTTTCTGCATGATGAGTTAGATAAGGAACACATCACTGCTCGCAGACTCCATAAAATTATTCGCGTTTCATGGACCTTGGCAGATTTAGCAGGACATGTGCTTCCGACTTTAGAAGATGTCGAAAAGGCCCATAGCTTGCGCGGAGGAATTGAGCTATGAATGAGCTCGACGCAAGGGCGATACTTTTTAGTTCGATTGAAGGCGGACATAGTTTTTGGTCTGCCGAAATCTATGGCTCAAATGCAATAGATATTTTTGAAAAACTGAGAAGTGGTTACTACGACACAATCAAATATGCACCACTAATTAAAGAGATATCCTCAAAATCTGCCGATCAAGTTTTAAGTTCAATTGCACTCTCGAATGCGCAATTGATAGTTCCCGGAGATACATTCTGGCCATCCAAAGTTGAAGATCTAGCAACACCCCCAATCGCATTGATCGCTAAAGGAAATTTAGAGGCCCTTGGCACGAATTCATTAGCCATAGTCGGTACTCGCAATCCGACCAATTACGGTGCACGAATTGCTGATGATTTTGCAGCAGGTTTTGTCGATCGCCAATGGAGCATCGTCAGTGGCGGTGCTTATGGAATTGATTCTTTTGCACACAAAGGAGCGTTAGTTGCCGAAGGATCAACAATTGCAGTTATTGCTTGCGGAATAGATATTAATTATCCGGCGGGTAATACTCGATTATTTGAAGAGATATGCGAATCGGGTGCGCTGTTAACTGAAGTTATGCCTGGTCATAAAGCGTTGCCACATCGCTTCCTTACACGCAATCGCTTGATAGCTGCGATATCACAGGCAACTTTAGTTGTTGAAGCTGCATTTAGAAGTGGGTCATTACGAACAGCCAGAGATGCTGCCGAAATGATGCGACCAGTTATGGCGATCCCAGGTCCGATTAATTCACCAACGAGTGAAGGATGCCACCGATTAATTGGTGAACGTGCTGCTGAAATCGTTACTTCAGTTGCAGATGCAGTGGAGTTCATCGGTATAAATCAATGAGAGAATAGGCCTATGAGTGATTTCCGTTCGGGCTTCGTTGCCATTGTTGGCCGCCCAAACGTTGGAAAATCAACTCTGATTAACGCTTTAGTGGGTAGCAAAATTGCAATTACTTCACACCATCCCAACACCACACGCAGCGCAATTCGTGGCATCGTTCATGGAGACAATTTCCAAGCCGTATTGGTTGATACTCCAGGTGTTCATAAGCCAAAAACTTTATTAGGTCATCGCCTTAACGCAGTTGTAGATCAATCGATGGATTCAGTTGATGTCGTCATTCTCTGTATTCCAGCTGATGAAACATCTGGGGCGGGGGATATCTATATTGCCCAAGAAATCGCTAAGCATCCTCGAGCCAAGAAGTTTGCAGTAATTACTAAAACAGATTTGTTGTCTAAGGAAAAGCTTGCCCTACGTTTAACTGGAATTATGGAGCTAGCCCAAGGCTTTGTGTGGGATGAAATTATTCCGGTATCTGCAGCAATTCATGATCAAATTGATTTGCTCAATCAACTTATTGGGGCAGCTTTGCCACCAGGACCGGCTTATTACCCTGAAGGAACAACGAGTGATCAGGCAATTGAAAAGTTGATATGTGAATTCATCCGCGAAGCTGCATTGCAAGATGTTCGTGAGGAGCTGCCACATTCCATCGTTGTAACAATTGATGAGTTTGGTGAGCGAGAAGAAAAGGGTTCACGACCCTTTTATGATGTCCATGCAACTATTCACGTAGAGCGCGATACCCAGCGGGCGATATTGCTTGGCCACCAAGGCGTGCGATTAAAGGAAATCGGAATTCGAGCGCGAGCCGATATTGAACGCGCCCTTGTTGCCAAGATTTTCTTGGGACTTCATATTAAAGTTTCAAAAGAATGGCAACGTGATTCACGCATGCTCGACAAACTCGGCTTTGAAGAGCGTCGTTAAACTTTCTCTTTACGACTTGCTAGATAAGAACCCAGAACAACCATAGGTAGCCCAACCTGAATTCCTAATGTAATTGGCTCACCTAAGATAATAATTCCTAGCACTACAGCAACCGCCGTGTTTACATAGGTTGTCAGCGATCCTCGTGCGGGACCAATTTCAATAATGACAATAAAGAAAAGCATGAAAGCGATGGCGGTACTAAACACACCCAGCGCAACCAGTGCTGCGATTGCTTTAGTTGAAACAGGATTACTTGGCCACATTGCAATTGCGATGGGAGTGTAGAAAAGACAGGTGAGCCCCATAGCCACTCCGTTAATGGCAATTCCATCAACGCCTGGCAAGTTAGCTGTAATCATAAGAACGGCATAGGCATACATGATTGCTGCAAGAATCACCATTGCAATGGCTTTCGGATTACTGCTTCCAGTAATTGATTCAATACCAACAAGTGCAACGATTCCAATAAATCCGACAACTAACCCAAAGATTCGCTTGGGTTGCCACACTGAATGATCCCCGCGCAAGGAAGAGAAAATAGTTGAAAAGATCGGGACTGTGGCGATCAATAGTCCAGCAAGACCAGAGGAGATTTCTTTCTCAGCGTTCGTAATCAGAATCCAAGGCCCCACCATTTCAAGGACTGCGTATGGAATTACATAGCGGATTCCCTTGATGGCATCTTTGAAAGTATTTTTCTTCATGGCTATTGGAATCAAAATTAAGGCACCAATAAATGTTCGGCCCGCAACGATCAGGGGAGGCGGAATATCAGCAACAGCGACCTTCATTAATAAGTAAGGAATTCCCCACAAGAAACCAACAATTCCAAACTGAATCCAGGATTTACGGGTCATTTATGCCATCACGCGCTTGTACAGTTCAACAGTCGCAGCAGCAACAGCATCCCAACCAAATTCTTTCATGACGCGTACTCTGCCAGCAGTTCCATACTTCTTAAGTATTTCTGGCTGTGACATTAAACGCGTAATAGATTCAGTGAGTGCATTTTCAAATAGAGCGGCATCGCCTGTGTAATCAACAAGCTCACCGGTTTCTTTATCTGCAACGACTTCTGGAATTCCACCAACGCGTGAACCAAGAACTGCAGTTTCACAGCCCATTGCCTCTAAGTTAACAATCCCAAGGGGTTCATACACTGATGGGCAAACAAATAGATCCGCACCCGTTAACATCGCTGTTAATTCCTTGTGAGGCAACATATCTTTGATCCACCAAATATTGCCACGAGTTTTTTGTAGCTCTGCGATAAGGTCAGCAACTTCCTTGCCAATTCCTTCTTCATCTGGAGTTCCAGCGGCAAGAACCAAGCCATATTCACTGGACACGTTTTTCCAAGCACGAAGTAGATGAGCTAAACCTTTTTGGCGTGTGATTCGACCTACGAAAATGGCATATGGTCCGCTGACGCCATACTTTGCAAGCACTGAAGGGTCAACGTTTGGTGCAAATTTAGTTGCATCAACACCATTGCGAATAGTTACAACTTTATTGGGATTAACTGATGGGTATGCCGCTAATACATCGGCGCGCATTCCATCGCTCACTGCGATAATTGCAGAAGCGGCCTCAAATGCTGTTTTTTCTGCCCATGATGAAATTGCATATCCGCCGCCCAATTGTTCGGCTTTCCACGGACGTAATGGTTCAAGAGAATGGGCACTGACAATATGGGGGATTGAATATTGCAAAGATGCGATGTGTCCTGCCATATTGGCATACCACGTATGTGAATGAACTAAATCTACGTTGGATAAATGCGTTGCAATTTCAAGATCTGTGGCAATGGCTTGAACAGCAGGATTAGCGGTTGAAAATTCTGCAGGTATTGAGTATCCGAAAGCATCATCGCGTTTTCCACCGAAACAGTGAACATCAACATGCACATCTTTGATTGCGCGAAGGGCTTGCGTTAATTGAAGAACATGAACGCCTGCGCCTCCATAAATGGCCGGGGGCCATTCCTTGGTAACGATGCCAACTTTTAGCTCGCTCATATCAACCCCCTATCCGCATCAAGAGGTACAGGCTATCGTTAGCGCATGGCAAAACTTAAACTTCCCCTTGGAATTGTCCTTGCTGGAGGTGAAGGTAAGCGTTTAATGCCACTTACCGCAGATCGCGCAAAGCCTGCAGTTCCATTCGGTGGTTCTTATCGCCTGATTGATTTTGTTTTATCAAATCTTGTTAATGCAAGTATGTTAAAAATCGCAGTTTTGACCCAATATAAATCTCACTCTCTCGACCGCCATATAACAACAACATGGCGCATGTCAGCACTTCTGGGCAACTACATCACTCCAGTTCCGGCCCAACAACGTTTAGGTCCACGTTGGTACACAGGCAGTGCTGATGCAATTTTGCAGAACTTTAATTTGATTCAGGATGAGAATCCTGAACATGTTTTAGTCTTTGGTGCAGACCACGTTTATCGCATGGATCCGGGTCAGATGTTTGTCCAACATGTTGAATCGGGTGCTGGAATTACTGTTGCTGCGATTCGTATGCCGCGTTCAGAGGCTCACGAATTTGGTGTCATAGAACTTGCCGAAGATGGCATCACAATTAAAGCTTTTCACGAAAAGCCTTCTGACCCACCAGCTATGCCTGGCCACCCTGACCTTTGCTTGGTATCCATGGGCAACTACATCTTTAAGCGTGATGTTATGGAAGAAGCGCTCATTATCGATTCTGAAGATATTGAATCCCGCCATGATCTGGGCGGCAACATCATTCCGTTCCTGACTAAAAATGGGGAAGCCAAGGTTTATGACTTTGCCAATAACGTTGTCCCCGGAGAAACTGAGCGCGATAAAGGGTACTGGCGCGACGTTGGTTCTATAGATTCTTACTATGACGCCCACATGGATTTAGTTTCAGTGCATCCAATTTTTAATTTATACAATCGCGAGTGGCCATTATTGACTAATCCACCATCATTGCCACCTGCCAAGTTCAGCGAAAGTGGAGGAGCCCACGATTCAATCGTTGGCGCTGGCTCCATCATTTCAGGCGGGGTATTACACGGTTCTGTTGTTTCCTACGATGTAACAGTCGGTCGTGGGGCAATTATTGAAGGTTCAGTGTTAATGCCATCGGTTCGAATTGGCGATAAATCAATCGTACGAAATGCAATCCTGGATAAAAACGTTGTGGTTGAACCAGGGGCCCAGATTGGCGTTGATATTGAACGTGATCGCCAAAGATTCACAATTAGCCCTGGTGGAATTATCGTTGTAGGTAAAGGTGTGCGCGTAACTGCTTAAATCTTTACCAACCGGCTGTGTTGTCGCGCAAAGTTCGATATTTTTCCATGACGTGTGTAGTTGGTGCAGATTGATGGTGCGCAACATTTCCCAAATCCCATGTTGGCATTTCACCCAGTAGAGCCCATGCAGCTTGCTTTGCAGCACCATCTGCAACATATTCTCCGGCGGGAGGAACAAGAACTTCACGGCCAAATAACGCGCTAGCTATTGCTGGTATTGCAGGATTTTTTGCCGCACCGCCAATCAACAAGATGCGATTCACGTTTACGCCAAGTGCAATGAGCGAATCAACCGCGTCAGCTAAGCCCGCCAACATTCCTTCAATCATGGCACGTGCAATATCTGCTGGATTAGAGTTTGTTAGATTCATTCCAGAAAAAACACCAGTCGCATTAGGACGATTGGGAGTTCGCTCACCCTCAAAATATGGCAAAAGAGTTAAGCCATTAGCACCGGGTGTTGCAGAGAGTGCAAGGAGGCCAATTTCATCATGAGTTTTTCCAAGAATTCTTGTTGCTGCATCCATGATACGCGCGGCATTGAGAGTGCATACCAGTGGCAAAAATCGACCAGTTGCATCGGCAAAACCTGCAACTGCACCACTGGCATCATGAGTTGGTGTATCGGAAACTGCAAAAGCTGTGCCTGAAGTTCCAAGTGAAACAATCACATCACCGGGTTGTGCTTGTACGCCAAGTGCTGCGCCAGCGTTATCTCCAGCACCTGCAGCAATTGGAATTCCAGTTGTTGTTGTCCCACCAAATGCATTGGGCGCAATAACTTTTGGTAATCGCAGTTCTAAATCGTGGCGCAAAGCAAGACGCAAGATGTCTTCTCGATAGTGCGAGGTTGTTGGATCAAAATAACCGGTTCCAGATGCATCGCTGCGATCAGTAAATAAAGTAGAAAAATCTTTGCCACCTTGTAGCTGCCACGACAACCAATCGTGGGGAAGAGCAACGGATGCAACTCGAGCCGAATTGGTTGGCTCGTTATCTGCCATCCATCGAAGTTTCGATGCAGTGAAAGATGCAACTAATACCGAACCGACTTTGCGAGCGATTTCTGAATTACCGCCCTCTTCGCGATTTAAATCTTCGGCCGCTTGAGCAGAACGTGTGTCATTCCATAACAGGGCTGGTCGAATAACTTGCCCATCGTTATCAAGTGCGACCATTCCATGTTGTTGTCCGGCAATAGAAATAGCTGCAACATCATCTAGTCCGCCAGCATCATTGATCGCAACTTCAAAGGCGCTCATCCAATGAATGGGATCAACTTCAGTGCCATCAGGATGTGGCGCACGACCTTGGCGCAGCAGTTGGCCCGTGTGAGCATCGCGCATGACTATTTTTACCGACTGAGTAGAAGAATCCACTCCGGCGATGATTTGTTGATTGCCCATGTAGCAAGGCTAGACTGTTCCAGTCAGCGTTGACCACAGGCCGGGCGCTTTTAATAGCTCGAGCCCTTCATCATTTTTCATCTCAATGGAGTTAATAATGCGTATTGGTGTCCTTACTGGTGGCGGAGATTGCCCAGGTCTAAATGCTGTAATCCGTGCCGTAGTTCGTAAAGGCGTAAAAGAATATGGACATGAGTTTGTAGGTTTCCGCGATGGTTGGAAAGGCCCGCTTGAAGGCCTAACAATGCCGCTCAATATTGAAACAACTCGTGGAATATTGCCTCGCGGAGGAACAATCCTAGGTTCTTCACGTACTAACCCTTTTAAGATCGATGGTGGCGTTGAAAAGATTAAGGACAATCTTGCAAAAGCTGGGATCGATGCACTAATTGCAATCGGTGGCGAAGACACTTTAGGCGTTGCAACAAAACTTGATTCACTTGGCGTAAAAGTTATTGGTGTTCCAAAGACTATTGATAACGACTTGAATAATACTGACTACACATTTGGTTTTGATACTGCCGTTAACATCGCTGTAGAGGCAATCGATCGACTGCACACAACTGCAGAATCGCATCACCGTGCACTCATTGTTGAAGTAATGGGTCGCCATGCTGGTTGGATTGCTCTGCACTCAGGTCTTGCGGGCGGTGCAGCATGTATTTTGATTCCAGAACAGAAATTCTCAATCGAAAAGGTTTGCGAATGGGTTGAATCTCGATTTAAATCTCACTACGCACCAATCATTGTTATTGCAGAAGGCGCTATTCCTCAAGAGGGTGATATGGTGACAAAGGATCAGACACTTGATTCATTTGGTCACGTGAAACTTTCAGGTATTGGCGATTGGCTCGCTAGTGAGATAGAAACACGCACTGGCAAGGAAGCTCGTACATCTGTTTTGGGACACATCCAACGCGGTGGATCTCCAACAGCATTTGACCGTGTACTTGCTACACGTTTTGGACTTCAGGCTATTACTGCCGCTCACGAAGGTGACTGGGGAAAGATGGTTGCACTTCATGGCACCGATATTGTGCGAGTTCCGCTGGCATCTGCCACAGAGCAGCTCAAACTGGTCCCATTAGAGCGCTATAAGGAGTCAGAGATCTTCTTCGGATAATTGCGGTACGCGATTACCAAATCATTCTCTATTCTTATCCCATGAATTCTTCCCTGGATAATCTCTTCACGCCTGGCCTTGTGGCTGCCCAACAACCACAGTGGCCTGGCGGTCCAGAAGGTGCGCCAATAAAAGCTGCTGTTGCCGAACTTAAATCTTTTCCACCTCTTGTCTTTGCAGGTGAATGTGATGATTTAAAGGCGCGTATCGCACTAGCTGCAGAAGGAAAAGCTTTTTGGTTACAAGGCGGAGATTGCGCAGAAACTTTTGCGGCAGCAACTGCAGATTCGATCAGAAATCGCATCAAAACTATTTTGCAGATGGCCGCAGTTTTGCAGTACTACTCATCATTGCCAGTTATAAAAGTTGGTCGCATGGCGGGTCAGTTTGCCAAGCCTCGCTCCAACGATATGGAAACACGTGGCGATGTCACTCTGCCTGCCTACCGCGGGGATGCAGTTAATGATCTTGAGTTCAATGAAAAGTCGCGCACACCTGATCCCAACCGTTTAGTTCGTGTGTACAACACATCGGCTGCAACATTGAACTTGGTCCGCGCATTCACACAAGGTGGTTTTGCTGATCTACGCCAAGTGCATGAATGGAATAAGGGATTCATTCGAGATTCATCAGTGGGTGAGCGTTATGAAAAGATGGCAAGTGAAATTGGCCGTGCGCTTTCTTTTATGAAATCTGCGGGAGTAGATCCAGAATCATTTAAGTCTGTTGATTTTTTCTCAAGTCACGAAGCTCTAATTTTGGAGTACGAAAAGGCGTTAACGCGCATCGATTCTCGTACGGGAAATCCTTATGATGTATCTGGTCACTTCATTTGGATTGGTGAACGAACTCGCCAATTAGATGGAGCACATGTTGATTTTGCTTCTAAGGTGCGTAACCCAATCGGTATCAAGCTTGGACCAAAGTCCATAGTCGATGACGCACTTGCTCTTATTGATAAGTTAGATCCAAATCGTGAACCTGGGCGTATTACTTTTATTACACGTATGGGCGCAGGAAAAATTCGAGAAGCTCTTCCAGCTCTAGTTGATGGAGTTACAAAGTCTGGGGCTAAAGTTTTGTGGGTCTGCGATCCGATGCATGGCAATACATACGAAGCACCAACAGGGTATAAAACACGTAAATTTGATGATGTTATGGATGAAGTAAAAGGATTCTTTGAAGTCCATAAGGCGCTAGGCACACATCCTGGCGGAGTCCATATCGAACTTACCGGTGACGATGTCACTGAGTGCGTTGGAGGCGGAGAGCAGATCTCCCATGAAGATTTGGCCACTCGCTATGAGACTGCCTGCGATCCTCGTTTGAATCACTCTCAGTCACTAGAGCTTGCCTTTTTAGTTGCCGAGATGTTGCGCGACCGCTAAATTTCTCCTTGTGACATTACTTGTAACAACGCTTAAAACCCCGGTGGGCAATTTGAATCTACTCGCCGATGATCAGATATTAATTGGAGCCAATCTTTCAACAATCAGTGCTTTCAAGGCTGGGAAAGATCTTAAGGTTGTTAAATCCATTCCTGTAATAAGTGACTTACTTGATGATTATTTCGATGGAGATATTTCGGCAATTAACGGAATCAAGGTTGCTCAACCTGGTGCCCCTTTTTCACAGGCTGCATGGAAAGCGATGCGAAGAATATCTGGTGGAAAAGTAATGTCGTATTCAGATATTGCCGAGCGCGCAGGATCACCTGCTGCGGTACGTGCTGCGGGTAGTGCATGTGCCAATAACGCCATTATGTTGGTTGTTCCGTGCCACCGAGTTGTTAAAACTGGGGGAGCGCTAGGAAATTACGCCTACGGTGTTAATAAGAAAGAGTGGCTATTACGCCACGAGGGCTACCTTTAAAATTTCAATAGCTTCGGCGCATTGTGCATCATCGAAATCTAAATGAGTAACTAAGCGGGCATACTTTGGTCCAAGTGCACTTATCCATAAACCTTTTTCGCGACAACGAGCTGCAAGTTCTGCAGCAGTTATTGGCAAATGTGCAAGATCTAATCCAACAATATTGGTTTGTACTGTTGCTGGATCAATAAGTGAAGGGTTAATAGCAGCAATTGCTATAGCAATTTCTTTAGCACGGCGATGATCTTCGGCTAAGCGATTAATGTTGTTATCAAGTGCAAAATGAGCAGCCGCAGCAAGCAGACCCACTTGACGCATTCCAGCACCATAACGCTTGCGCCATACCCGGGCTTTGGCCACGTGTTCTTTAGTTGAAAGCATCACCGAGCCAATTGGCGCACCTAAGCCTTTAGATAAACAGACACTGACGGTGTCGAAGTATTTTCCATATTCGCTAAATGAAATGCCACTAGCAATGTGGGCATTCCAGATTCGGGCGCCATCTAGGTGCAAAGCCACACCCATCTCATCTGCGCCTTTGCGCAGAGCCTTAATTTCATCGATTGGTTGCACGGTGCCACCGCCAAAGTTATGGGTATTTTCTACGGCAATTGCAGTGGTTGAAACCAAATATGGTCCCGAATTTGGACGTGCAATTTCAAGAGCATCAGAAGCTTTTAATAAACCATGTGTTGCGGGCCATGTGCGTGTAGTGATTCCACTAAATACTGCCGCTGCGCCAAGTTCTGCGCGCACAATGTGAGAATTAGTTTCGGCGATTAGTTCTTCCCCTGGATTGACCAGCATTCGGATTGCTAATTGGTTTGCAAGGGATCCAGTTGGCGTGAAAACACCAGCTTCTTTTCCAAATAGGGAAGCAACGCGTTCTTCAAGTGAGTTAACAGTTGGATCATCACCATAGACATCATCCCCAACAGGGGCCGATGCAATTGCATCGCGCATTCCTTGGGATGGGCGAGTAACTGTGTCTGAGCGGAGATCGATTGCCATAGCAGTGAGCCTACTTTGATTCTTTGATAACTATCAAATACATAGAAGTGATAACCAGGATTCCGCCAACTGCGCTCTGCAAAGTTAAGCGCTCACCGCCAAAGATGATTGCAAAAATGGCGGCAAAGACAACTTCCATCGTCAAAATCACTGCCACCCTAGTTGAGCTCATGTGTGCTTGTGCCCACGTTTGAATGATGAAAGCAATAGCAGTTGCAAAGACCGCCGTGAAGATGACAACACCCCAGACGCCTGCATCGGGCGGTGGCGCGTAACCTCCCGGAATTGATGCGATGCCAGAGAGCACGCCGCACATAAATAACTGCATAACAGTCATTGCATATACATCTCGACCAGAACTCCACTTACTCAAAGAAATTATGTGGCAGGCGTAGAAAATTGCACTGATAAATACAAGTAGTTCACCAAAACCCACAGAAAAACCATGAATCGATAACAATCCCAGTCCAACAGTTGAAGCTGCAATGCAGGTCCAGGTGAATCGATTAATTTTCTCTTTTAAAAATAGCCAGGCAAATAACGGTGTCAGAACAACATAGAGGCCAGTGACAAATCCCGTAATTGCCGCCCCAGTGCGAGCAAGCCCAAGAGTTTGGAAGATGTAACCAAATCCTAAGAATATGCCGGCGGTACCAGCGCGAAGTAATAGATCCTTATTAAGAAGCTTTAAAGTTTTTGGGCGAATGAGCACCATAACTGCGGTTCCTAAGAGGAAACGAGTAAATAGAAAATTATTAACGCTTTGGCGCTCAATGGCATCTTTCATAATCACAAATGACCAACCCCATGCCATCGCAACGGTTAGCAGTGCCCAAGGGGCAAACTTCATGCGAAAAAGATGTTTGGCTTCGCTCACTTTTTATCTCGAAGTTTCTTAAGCAGCGCAACTTCAGGCTTGTGCTTTTCCTCCAAGCCCGGTGTTTCAAGAATCAATGGAGCGTTAGCAACGGCTGGGTGAGCAAGCAGTTCGGCAAAAGGTTCTACTCCAATATGGCCATCGCCAATATTTTGGTGGCGATCTTTAAGTGCGCCGCACACATCCATAGAGTCATTGGCATGAACTAACTGGAAACGTTCAACGCCAGCGATTTGTACAAGTAAGTCGATAGTGGCAGTCATGCCGCCCTTTATAGAAATATCATGGCCAGCGGCAAAGACGTGGCACGTATCTAAACAAATGCCAACTTTTGGATGATATTCCAGCGCCTTTAAATAGTTTTCAAGATCATCTAACTTCTTTACTAATGATTGGCCTTGTCCTGCCGTCGGCTCTAGCAAAAGATAAGGGGCATCATCAGGCAACGCGTTAAGGATTGGCATCATGCCTTCGTGGATTTGCTTCCATGCTTTTTCAACATGGTTGACGTCCACGGCCGAGCCAGTGTGAATTACAGCGCCAAGTGCGCCAATATCTGCAGCACGTTGTAGAGAATATTTAGTGGACGCTAACGAGTTGATATATGTCGCTTCAGTAGGAGAACCAAGATTAATTAGAAAAGGTGCATGGACATAAGTTTCAAGGTCCATTTCTGCAGCTTTGATTTTGTATGCCTCATCAAGTTCTGGTTTAGCCGCTGGCATCGCCCACATACGAGGACTTGAAGCAAATACCTGAATCGCACTTGCACCAATTTCTTGGGCGTATTCAATTGAGCGCTTTGCCATTCCACCAGTAGTTGGGACGTGGGCGCCGATGCGTGGCTTTTGTGGCTCCTTTGGCATTGGCTTACCCTACGGTAATTGTGACAGTACTGCCACGTTTAACTTTGCTACCCACCTTAGGAACGATGCTAGTTACCTGTTTAACCTTCTTAATTCCCAATTTCTTCACGACAACCTTGAGTTGCAAGTCTGCAAGAACTTGCGTTGCTTTGAGTTGATCTAATGAAAAAACATTCGGAACAAATACGTATTGAGAGCCCTTTGAAATAATCAAAGTGACAGTCGAACCTTTGGGGGCAACATCGACTCCGATTGGTTTTTGTGAAATAACTGCACCAGATAAAATATTTTCATCAAATGCATAAGTTGATTTAACATTAAATCCAAGTTCAGTTAACTCATTGAGGGCTTGTTCACCGCTCTTGCCTACATACAGGGCCAGAGGGACAGTTTCAGCACCTTTACTTATAACAAGTGTAACGGGAGTATCTCGCTTTACTTTTGTACCCGATTCCGGGTCACTTGAGATTACAAACCCCTTTGGTATATCCACATTAAATACTTCTGTGCTAGTTCCAATGAGGAGTGGATACTTTTCAATTGCTGCTTGAGCTGCCTCGGGTGTTAAACCCTTGAGTACTGGAATTGTGTATCGCTCTGGTCCCTTAGAGATAATTAACTTAACTTCACCACCTGATGCAACTCTTCCTCCACCTGGTGGGTCAGATTCAATAATTGCCCCTGCCGTAATTTCTTCGTCAAAGCGTTTTTCCAGAACAACAGTTGTTAATCCAAGGGGAGTAAAGGTTGCAATTGCCTGGTCATAGGTGCCACCAACCACTGATGGAACTACAACGCGGGAGCCAGGGCCAACTAATGCGTACCAACCGCCAACACCAAGTGCGATTGCCAAGATGAGTGCAACTTTACGGTTGCGACGAACTCGCTTGCTGGTTTTCCTCTTTTTCTCTTTTGCGGTTCGAACTTCTTGAGTAGTTTCCTTTACTTCTTCTACTGCCTCAATAATTTCTTTCTTAACTTTGCCCCGTTGCTTTTCTCGAATAGGTTCAACGGGTAAATCAAGAGCCAACTTCAACTGATTAGTTTTAGGATCAATTTCATTCTGGATAGTTTCCAGAGATTTCAGAAACTCTCCAGCTGTACGAGGGCGCTTATCGGGATCTCGATTAGTTGCCTGCAAAATCAAATCATCAAGGTCTGCAGGGATTTCTTTTCGCTTTGTGCGAAGAGATGGGATCTCTTGGTTGACGTGCATATAAGCAATCTGGATAGGCGTTTCGCCCAGAAATGGTTTTTCGCCAGTCAACATTTCAAAAGCAACAATTCCAACTGCGTAAACATCGCTGCGAGAATCCGCCACACCTCGCTGGACTTGCTCAGGGGAAAGGTAGGAAACTGATCCCAAAATTACACTGGACTCAGCAGTCATCGTTGAACCTATGAGTTCACCGCGCGCTAATCCAAAGTCTGCAATTTTTACGCGGCCTTCTTTGGAGATCAATATATTTTCGGGCTTAATATCACGGTGAACTATTCCAAGATCATGGGCGGCAGCTAGTGCGCTAAGAATCGGCGTCAAATAATTAATTGCATCCTTAATCTCAAATTTGCCACGTTCGTTCAGATAATCACGAAGGGTGTGTCCTTCTATTAATTCCATGACTATAAACACGGCGGGAATTCCGTTTTGATTCCATCCTTGATCTTGCACTGAAACAATATTTGGATGAGAAAGGGCGGCAGAAGCTTTGGCTTCACGAATAAAGCGATTAACAAAAGCTTCATCTTGGGCCAAGTGCGGGTGCATAATCTTTACCGCAACTTTGCGATCTAAGCGGGTGTCAATGGCTTCGTATATCGAGGCCATCCCGCCATTGCCTATTTGGCGCGTTAATTGATAGCGACCATCAATTAGCTCACCAATAAGATCGGACATGTGGGCGATTTTAGGGCTTAACGGTTCACGAACTTTGAAAGTGTTGTGCGTTTTCGCGTGTCTTATCTGACATGAAATGCAGTTCTTGGTCAATTTGCCATTGCTTCATCTGTTCTGCAATCTGATTTCCATCGCGTTTCAAAACCCGAGCAATCCCAACCTCAGGATCAATATCTAGCCAATGCACTGTCGCACCAGCTTTTCGGACTACTTTTTGCCCGGCCCCAACCCCTTCTAGGATTAAAATCTCAACTGGCTCAATTCTTTGAGTTGAATCAAAATTCATAGATTCCCAATTAAAAATCTCTATTTCAAAGGTTTCATTCAGTTGATGGGCTTTCACAATTGTTTCTAGGGCTTGTGTCAGGTGAACACCTAGAGCATTAGCCCAGCCTTCATAAAGATCATCCATGTGAATCACCGCTACCGAATGTTTTTGTGAAAGCTCTGCAAAGAGGGCAGCAGCTAGCGTTGTTTTTCCAGCACCAGCTCTGCCGTCAATTGCGATTAAGGACATACCAGCGCCTCCAACCAACAACTGCTACTAATGTAAATATTGCATAGAGGATTGCGGTGAACCAATATCCTAGATATGCATATTCAATTGTGCCGGCTGCATCGACAACTAGCCACAAAATCCATGACTCAACTTTCTCGTAAACCATAAGAATTTGTGCGACCAGTGAACCAACCAAGAGAAAAGCATCAGACCACGTTGCTGCTGCCCCAATGTGAGATAAGACTGGGGTTAAGAGTGAAACTGATACAAGGGTGATAATGATCAAATAGATTCGATTTCGGTTCTTTAAAAATCCAGGAGATGCTCCCGTTGGTGCCCAATCCCGCCAACCCCAGATAGCGGCAGTGATGAAAACTATTTGTAATGCCGCACTTGCAAAGAGATCAACTTGATAGAAAAAGACCATATACAACGCACTGCTTATCGCCCACCATGGCCAGGTAATTCGTTTACCCGTAGTTCCCAGCCAAACACCGATAAAAGAAGTAATGGCTGCGACGAGTTCCAAATACGAAACTTCATAACCCCAAGCAGTAAATGCGATGGATGACATTAGATATTCCTTTCCACGTCCGCATTATCGGACGGGTCAATCGGTCGGTTTGAATTTCAAACCCTCTCAGCCTTGGCGGCTCCCGTGGTTCTTAGAGTAGCGTTATCTCGTGCAAAAGTATGGATACCTGGCAATGATTATGTTCACCGTTGTCGGATCTTTTTGGCTAGAGATTTTCCTCAAGGTTGGTGTGCTCAAGCAATTTAAACGAATAGTGAAATCCATTGTGCCGGTGGCTTTTCTATTTATTGCTTGGGATAAATATGCAATCTCCCGCGGACATTGGTTCTTTGATAAAGATCAAATCCTTGGGATTTACGGACCTTGGGATATTCCCTTAGAGGAGTATTTGTTTTTTCTAGTAGTACCGATAGCCGCTTTTTTGACTATCGAAGCGGTTCGCAAGGTTAAAAAAGATTGGACGGTGTACGAGTGACGTACACACAGATTGCAATCTTTGCAGTGTTGATTGCAATTTCTTTAGATCTATTCCTTTTTAAAACTCAACTTCTCAAGCGCAAAGTGTTTTGGACATCCTATGCAATAATCCTCGGCTTTCAATTACTGACTAATTGGTGGCTGACTTCAAGAAATATTGTGATGTATAGCCCCGATGCCATGATTGGCTTGCGAATAGCATCGGCCCCAGTCGAAGATTTATTCTTTGGATTTGCATTGGTGCTTGGGGTCTTAATTAATTGGATACGGCTAGACGCTTCACATAAGCGGTGATAAAAACACGCAATCTGCGACTGGTAGAAGTCTTAGCTCGTTTATTGAAAATGTCATAGCCAATCTTTTCGACTTCATCAACAATTCCACAATACAGTTCACTTGCCGCTTCAATACAAGGTCGACTAGAGGCTGCAAGCATTTGAATTCCAGGCGTTGCTTCAGCTTGGAGTTTGCGCACCCTGGCAATTTGAAACTTAAGCGCACTAATAATCTGTGGTGTCAGAATTCTTTCTTCAAGCATCTCACGTGTAACGCCATGTTCAGCTAATTCAGCAATAGGCAGATAAATACGGCCGCGATCTAAATCTTCTCCCACATCGCGGATGAAGTTAGCGAGTTGAAAAGCGATTCCAAGTTTTTTTGCACATTCATATGCGCCTTCTTCAAGTACGCCCAAGACTGGCACCATCTCAAGGCCAATAACTGCAGCAGATCCGTAGACATACTCCACAAGATCCTCATATGTTTGATATTCCTGCACAGTTAAATCCATAGTCATGGAATGCAGGAATGCTTCGAAATGCTCATAAGGGATTGAAAAGCTATTGACAGTATCAATGAGCGCGCGACCAATTGCATCATCGCTCTTGCCGCTCTTAAGGTCTTGAAGAATCTTGGCACCCCACTCACCTAATGCATCTGCCTTTTCTTGCACAGTGAGTGTTGACTCAAGATCATCAACGATTTCATCGGCATAGCGAGCAAACCCATAAAGGGCGTGAACATACTTACGTTTAGCTTTAGGAAGAAGAAGCGTTGCTAAGTAGTATGTTTTTCCGTGGAGAGAATTTAATCTTTTGCATTTGGCATACGATGCCTCTAGCTCATTCATTTACTTAACAGGTCCCACAATTCGCTCAGCGGCAAGGCGTCCAGAAATCAAAACCATTGGAACACCAACGCCAGGTTGTGTACCTGAACCAGCAAAGACAACGTTTTCAATTCCTTGGGCCATGTTGCGTGGTCTAAATGGACCAGTTTGGAAAAATGTATGAGCACTTGCAAACGGTGCTCCCATCTCCATTCCCTGATTTTTCCAATCTAGGGGAGTAGTCATCACTTCGGTTTCGATGGAATCACCAAAGCCTGTGTATCCACGTTCTTCAATAGTTTTAATCATTTGATCGCGGTACGGGCCAGCTTGTTTAGTCCAATCGATATTGCTATCTAAGTTAGGCGTTGGGAAAAGTACATAATAGGAATGTTTTCCTGGTGGAGCCAAATCTGGGTCATCATGAGTTGGAATAGTTACCAAGATGCTGGGATCACTCATTAGCTGCTTCTTCTTGATGAGTTCATCAAAGACGCCATCCCAAGAGTGACCGAAGTGAATATTATGATGGGCTGCAAAGTCGAATTTCTTGTTAGATCCAATTAATAATGTTACGCAGGAAGGTGAGTATTTCAAGCGCTTAATTGTTGCTGGCGTTTTTCCAAGTAATTCACGGTAAGCAACCGGTAAATCTGGATTCAAAATCACTGCATCGCACTCATAGCGCTCACCAGATTCGGTGATGACTGCTTTTGCGCGACCATTGCTTACTTCAACATTTGTGACAGTTGTGTTGTACTTAAAGACTACGCCATGCTTTTCTGCCGCCGCAGCTAATGCACGTGGTACCGCATGCATCCCGCCCTTAGGGAAGAAAACACCATTGACTGAGTCCATGTATGCAATGACTGCATAGATGGCTAGAGCTTGCTGCGGGCTTACTCCTGCATACATTGCTTGGAATGAATAAACCTTTTGCAGACGTGGATCCTTCATGAATTGATTTACTTTAGGAGAGAGTCTTCGAAAACCACCGAGGGCGATTAAGCGGGCAAGGTTAGGCGTCAGAAGATTAAGGGGACTATCGATGTTTCTATCGATGAAGTCATTCATCTCATACTTATATAACTTAGTTACAAAATCTACGTATCTGCGATAACCAGCAGCCTCAGAACTACTGATGTGCTTAGCAATCTCTGCTTCCATCTCACCGGTATTTGCGTGAATGTCTAACTGTGAGCCATCGGCATAGAAAGCGCGATAGAGCGGTGTGAGTGGTGTTAATTCCAGCCAATCTTTCATATCTTCGCCCACGCAGTTAAATGCATCATTAATCAGTGATGGCATTGTTAGAACTGATGGTCCAGTATCAAAGGAGTAGCCATCTTTTTTAAGCAAACCATTGCGCCCGCCCGGAACGCTTTCGCGTTCTAACACTGTTACTTTTCGCCCAGCTCCTGCAAGACGCAATGCAGCACTTAATCCAGCAAGGCCTGCGCCAACGATTACAACGTGATCGGTGGGGCCTTTTACTCTGGCAAACATTTACATACTCCTCTTTGTTGCAATTAGGGCAAGTTCATTAAGTAAATCGCCACCAGCCTTGTCAATGGCAGGGTTTTCAATAGCGCTGAGCGCTTTTGACGTTAAGTCGTCAATCATAGTTTCAAGCTGTGCCTTTGCGCCCGTTGAAACAATCATCTCCTGCAAGATTGCCACGCCTTTTTCATCAATATCGTTTTTGCCAAAATACTTGCGACTCTCAGCCTTCATAGCATCTGTACTTTTGGCATCAGCCATTGCGATAAGGGCTGTGCGCTTTCCTTCGCGCAGATCATCACCGGCAGGCTTTCCTGTAACCGATGGATCACCAAAGACACCTAATAAATCATCGCGGAACTGAAAAGCCTCACCAAGAGGTAATCCGTATTGGGAGAGGGCTGCGAGAAGTGCAGGGGAGGCATCTGCGGCTAAAACTGCGCCTATATGTAGTGGACGTTCAATCGTGTATTTACCTGACTTGTAACGAGCAATCTTCATCGACCGATCAAGATTTGTGTTCTTTTGCGTTTGCTCATGAATATCTAAAAACTGTCCAGCCATTAACTCAACGCGCATCTCATCAAAGATAGGCATCACACGACGAAGCTCATCAACAGAAATCCCTGAAGTATTAAGAAGTTGGTTTGACCACACAAGTGCTAAATCACCCAACAAAACTGCAGAGGCTAATCCATATGCCGGTGCGAAACCTTCTAACTCATCTTGCACATGGATTGACTCAAAGTGGCGGTGAATAGATGGTTTACCACGACGTGTGTCAGAACCATCCATTAAATCATCATGAATAAGTGCACACGCTTGAAGTAGTTCTAGACAAGAGATTGCTTTAGTCGATGCTGGTGTTATTGATCCACCTGCACTTTTAATTCCGGCATAAGCAAAGAGAGGACGTAGGCGTTTTCCGCTATCCAATAAAAACGAAGAAAGTGCCGAAGAAACGGGCTTTAACTCAGGTGAGATTGAGTGTAGATATGAGCTCTGATCACGCATAAATTGAGTTAACTCGATCTCTACGCCATCGCGCACTTCTTGTAACTCTGACCCAGTAGATGAACTCACAGCGTAAAGGTACCCTCACCCAGTTGTCTTTGCCATTCTTATTGGTCTTCCGAGCCTGCACTTCTATACTATGAATACATCAAGGCTAGAAAATAATAGGGAAACGAGAAAATGCTCAGTAAGCAAGAGTTCACAGACACATGGAGTTCGTTACATAACGATGCCCCAGTAGTCGGCGTGGTTGCTTGGTGGCTCAATATTTCCTATCGCTTTGGTCTTCTTGCCACGTTACTTCGTATTTCACCAAATGTTTTAACACTTCTAGGTTTAGTTGCTGCAGCTGCCACTGCTTTGAGTGCAACCACTTGGTGGGCAGTTGGCTTTCTAGTATTTTCACTTTTCTGTGATGGCATTGATGGAAGTGTTGCAATATTTCAAAAGCGACAAAGTCCGTGGGGCGCAACTCTTGATTCTGTAGTTGACCGAATAAGTGAAGCTCTGTGGCTCTATGCACTCTATGTAATCGGTGTTCCAGCGTGGTTAGTTATAACGTTGTGGTGCGTTGCATCATTCCAAGAATACGCACGAGCCAAATTGGTTTCTCTGGGTGTAGCAGACATCGGTGTTGTCACACCAGCTGAGCGACCAGTGCGTGCATCGTTCTTATTTATAGTTTTAATTATGTGGCACTTAAATCTGCCTGGTGTTTTTGCAGTCTCTGTTGCTTTCTTAGCACTTCAAATTAGTGGCTTTTTAATGGTTGTCCGTTTTGCGCGTTCCCAATTGCATTAGAAACCATTTCAGCGCTTAATCCAACCAAAGGTAATCCGCCACCAGGATGAGCCGAGCCACCAACACAATACAAACCTTTGATAGGGGCGCGATTCTTAGCGCGCATAAAGGCTGCTCGTGCACCATTACTGGAAGTTCCATAAATTGAACCGCCAGGTGCGCGCACATCGTTTTCCAAATCCGCCGGTGTGCGAATTGTTAATGATTCAAGGCGCGAACGAACTGAAATCCCTCGCGCTTCGATTTGATCGATGATCGAGTTTGCATAGGTTCGTGCAAACTCTTGATTGCTCCAATCAAAACCATTTTCACCATGAGCAGGTGCGTTGACAAGCACAAACCAACTTTCTAATGTCGCATCTCTTGTCATTGCTTCATCATCTGGGGCGCAGATATAGATAGTGGGTTCTGCAACGGGCTGTTTGTGGGTAAAGATTGCATCAAATTCAGCATCGTAATCTTTAGGAAAAAGCACGGTGTGGTGATTGAGTGGGGTCGATTCATCCTTGCGCATTCCAAGGAGTAGTGAGAAGCCGGCCAGTGAAGCATCAGCTTTTTTCAGATTTTTGCGTATTTTCTTAATCTTTCGAATTTTTCCTGTGATTAACTTGTTATAGATAAGCGAGGCATCTGCATTTGCAATTACTGCATCAGCAATAATTACTTCACCGTTTTCTAAAGTGATTCCTGTCGCCTTACCTTTTTTGATGTTAATAGATGCGACAGGGGCGTTGAGATGAAATGTAACTCCAACTTTCTCGGCACGCTCGTGAACCAGTGTTGCCAGCGTTCCAAGTCCACCCTTGATATGCCAAGCACCAAATGATTCTTCTACAAATGCAATGGTTGATAGAACTGCAGGTGCTTTTCGTGGATCCGAACCACTGTAGGTTGCATAGCGATCGAGGATGTAGCGAAGGTGTTGATCCGGTAATTCTTCGGTGGCAAGCTGGCGCAAAGTTTTCCACGGCGCAATTATTCTTAAATCTCTAATAAAGGAGAATCGCTTGAGTAAAGAGAAGGGAGAACGTAGTTCGTTTTCAATGAATGGTTCTCGCGAAACATCCCACATGTTCTCGGCCCTGCGCATCAATTGATCCCATTGACGCGCTACGGGCTCGCCATATGCTGTGCGCAGATTATTGAGCGTGTTGTAGCGAGAAAGATTTGCAAACGTAACACTGGTTCCGTCAGCAAATCGATAGTCAAAAGATGGATCAACTGCCTGTATCTCACACAACAGGCCTAGATGTTTGCCGGTGCGTTGAAAAAAATCTTTATAGACGGCAGGTAAAGTTAAAAGTGAAGGTCCCGTATCAAAAGCAGTTTTGCCAATCCATTCAGTGCGAAGTTTTCCACCCACACGATCTGATGCCTCATAAAGGCTAACTTGGTGACCAGCTTTAGCTAAACGTGCAGCCGACATCATGCCGCCCATGCCAGCGCCAATCACGACAATATTTAATGGACGTGATGTCATATTGTTCGGCCTTTCCATTGGACCCGACCACGCATCACCGAGGAGTAAATGATTAAGTAAATAAGAAGTGCAGATGAAAGTGGATGCAGGAAGGCATCTAAACCGTTCTTGCCTACTTTAATTGCACTCATTGTGCGAGTAAGCGTAACTGCGCCAAAGGCATACCAGCCGATATGTGAACCTGTGATACCGGCGATAAGGGGAGCGATGCCAGTGAGAAATAAAAATACTATCGCGACGACTGAACCAAATGCTGATCCGAAAGCTGCGTGTAAGGATTTGCCATAGCCTGCTTGAATCTCTTTCCACGATGAATACATGCGAGTGGATGCAATTGCTGCGCCATTTGCAACGCAGCCATGTGAACCGTTCTTAACCAACGCTCTGGCTAAAAAGACATCATCTAAAACCTTATTACTTGCTGTCTCATACCCGTTCACTTGCTCGAGAGCTGCTTTTCTGACCACAAAGAACTGGCCATTTGCCACAACCATGGAAGAACTAGAACTTCTCTCGGCAACTCTCAAAATAACTGTGGACATCCAAGACCATTGCAAAAGAGGCTGAATGAGTTTTTCAGACCATGTGTAAGCAATTTGCGTCGGGTATGGTGAAATAAAATCCAACTGTGAACTCTTTAATAAAGTAACTGCGCAACTGATTGCATCTGGTTCAAGTCGCACATCGGCATCAAGACTGACGATGATCTGACCGCGAGATGCTTGAAGTAATTGTTGTAGCGCCCACGTTTTACCTATCCAACCTTGAGGCAATGGGGAACCAGATAAAACTCTGAAGTTTTCTAAGTCCTCACAGCTCTGCTTGAGTAAAGCGAGCGTGTCATCTTCAGAATTATCATCTAGAAGCAGGAATTCAAGATCAGATAAGTGCTTTTGGCTACGTAACGTTTGGATTAGTTCAGCGATGTTTTCAGACTCATTTCGAAGCGGAACGATGACTGATATTTTTTCTGCAATAGCAGATGAGGCTCGCGGCGTTCGAATCGAAACGAAATTAATCAGGGAGATAAAAAGAATGAGCCCTGCGAGAATTGCCAGTACATAATCCATGGAAACTAAGGGCGTCCCAACCAGCGGTTAAAGAAATAGGGGGCAAGCACGATTCCAAAGATCGCTCCAGCAAAGAAGGCAATACCTGGGCGGCTAAAGAAAAATAAGTTCCCGATAATTCCTGAGAATAAAACCCATAAAAGCAATACGTCTGTGGTGAGAAATGTGGCCCCACCCTTTCGCCTTTCGCGTGGAGTAATTACATGAAGAACGCCGATTAAAAACATTCCACTGAGTAACCAACCGAAGGTATTAGATAAGGGAATCTCTGGTTGAAAGGGAACGTGTGCTCCATTGACAATCCACGTCCAGTTGCCTTGGCTCACCATCAAAGGATCTAAAAATAGATCCCATGCAGCAAGCACAACACCGCCATAGAGAAATACCCAGTTACCTGCAATGCGGCGAGCTGCGGTTAAGACAGGGTGGGCCATCATGATCCATGCAAATGGCACAACCAGTGGAACTTCAAAAACTTTTAACCCTAAATTGCCAGAGTACGAATAGTTACCAAAAGGCCATTGGGTTGTGAGTCCAATATGTTCGATGATCAGTGCAAATAAGAAAGTAAAGAAAAAATAAGTAGCTGCATATCGTGCACCATATGCCAGTAATGCATGGAGCAACATCGCACCAGCGCCCCAGTAAATAACATTGAGCGTCAGCAATCGCAAAACTTCACCATTAACTAATGGATAAATAACTTGAAGCAAAATTGCTATGCCTAATACTGAAATTAACAAGCCATTAGCTTGAGGGGAAAGTTGCCCATAACGGCGCCGTCTTGGTGTGTAATGGCGCAGTGACATGGTGTAAGTCTGCCCTATATGACTACTTAACTATTAATCGAACCGCGAATATCTCTTACAGCAAAGCGCGCAAAGAGCTCTTCTGAATACCATTTATAGGTATTTGTGTCTTCAATCGCCTTCTGATGCGCTGCACCCTTATATGCAAAATTCTTAATTGCCTCGCCAGACTCCCAAAGGGAGAAAGTGCCCTGCAATCCGATAGGAGCTTCGCCAATTCCTATGGCAGAGATTAAGCCAGGTGCTGATTTCAATGACATTGTCACAGGTGGCACAGAGTTCCAAAACCGGAAGTTTTGATGCCACTTAATGCGTGCACGTGTAATCGCTGCTACAGGCCCAGTCCAGTCTTTTGCAGTTGTAATAAATGGTTCCTGCTTTGCCCATTGGCCGTGAGATGAGATTGGTTCAAGCACGGTGCGAAATTCGCTCACACTATTTTTACGCCATTGCTTCACAATGAAAGATTGATCAAAGGCATCAATATCGTGAACTTGTGCAATCAAACCCCATCGCAAAGTATTGGCATCAGAAGGTGTGAATGTTTCACCTTTACCCGTTCCAAGTGATTTAAAAAAGCCAACGTTTCGAGAGCGACGCAAAACAAAACGATCCATCCCCATTGCAACAAAAGCAAAAGGAATACGGCTAGGAGTAATTGTCCAGAAGTAGGCAACAATCATTTAAAACCAGCGAATCATTCTATTTCTGTTCAATTAAATCCCACTTATTTCCATAGTTGTCTTTGAAAACCACCACTTGACCATAGGCCTCTTGACGGGGAGTTTCAATGAACTCGATGCCTTTTGATTTATAGCCCTCGTAAGTTTCATTAAAGTGAGTTGTATACATAAAGAATCCGACTCGACCACCAGTTGAATTACCAATTGCGGCCACTTGCGCCTCGTTAGCTGCCTTTGCCAGGAGTATTCGAGCACCTTGTGAACTAGGTGCGACGACCACCCAACGCTTTTCTGGTGTAAGAGACGTGTCTTCAATAAGAGTGAAACCAAGATCATTAACGTAATGTGAAATTGCTACGTCATAGTCATCAATAACTAGTGCAATCATTCCTAAAGTGTTCATAGTTAGTCTCCAACAACCATAGGAGTTGCACCCGTTACGCGCGCTAGCTCTTCAAAAGATGTTGGATAAACCGAATGCGGATGACCAGCTGCAGCCCAGGCAACGTCATAATCATTGAGAGCTTGATCTATCAAAGTGATCTCTGGCTTGTTCACCCAACCGACAGGGGAGACGCCACCGATGGAAAAGCCTGAGGCGTTTTTCACAAAGTCAGCATCTGCGCGATGCAGTTTCTCAACACTCAAGTTCTTAGCTACAAGCTCGGTATCTACACGATGGCGCCCACTTGTAATGACTAGAAGTGGATTGCCGCTTGGAAGTTTGAAAACAATAGAGGATGCAACTTGTCCCACCTCAATGTCTAGAGCATTGGCGGCATCAAGTGCGGTACGAGCAGAGTCAGAGAGAATTGTTACTTCACCAGAACAGCCCAGCTCTTTTAGCAGGGCAGTTACACGGATAACTGAAGGGTTATTAAGAACTTCTTCCACTATCTATGCAACACGGCTTTCAAGCTTTAGAGCTGACATAAATGCATCCACGACTTCTTGCTTGCTCCATGGCTTAGGAGCTTGTGTAATAAAGAAGTCCTTCAATGCGATTTCAGCTAACTCATCAATGTCGCCTTCAACAAATCCAAGGGATGAAAGCACGGGGAACTGAAGCTCTGCAAGGATCTTTCTTACTGCGTTAACGCAACGAGATCCATCTTTAGTGCCATCTTGTGGCGCTCCCATCGCATCGGCAACGCGCTCCATTTTTTCAGGAACTATCTTTGCTTCGCGTGTGAGAGTTTCAACTAGAACTAAACCAATTGTTAGACCGTGGGGAACATGCTTTAAGCCACCAATTGCTTGACCCAGTGAGTGTTCTGCTGTGCAGTCAGAGATATTCATTGTTAGGCCAGCCATCATGCTTCCTGATGCCATACCTGCTCTTGCAACTTTGTCAGTGCCATCTTTAAATGCTGCAACTAGGGCAGGAGTCATCATGCGCACTGCTTCATAACCAATGGCATCACCGATCGGTGTTGAACATTTCGCAATAATTCCTGCGATTGCTTGAGCAAGTGCATCAATTCCAGTGTTGGCTGTCATTGAAGGTGGCATTGAATATGTAAGTACAGGGTCAACGAGTGCAACTTGTGCACGAAGA
>CAFAAU010000014.1_pt1 | contig 28766 bp, 28 predicted proteins | sample 7267661 | NCBI WGS metagenome assembly CAFAAU01 (sample SAMEA6813993, study PRJEB35770) | uncultured Actinomycetes bacterium | biome: Freshwater; feature: Freshwater reservoir; material: water | place: Czech Republic | collected 2017-08-18 | depth 30m m
ATCTCAGCTGGCAAGGTTTCTGCGCTCGCAGATCTTCTACCAATTCTTGAGAAGGTTTCAGCGGTTTCAAAGCCGCTATTAATCATCGCCGATGACATCGAAGGTGAAGCCCTATCAACACTAGTTGTTAACCGCATGCGTGGAGTATTTACTTCTGTTGCCGTTAAAGCCCCTGGCTTTGGAGATCGCCGCAAGGCAATGTTGCAAGACATCGCAACGCTAACTGGCGGACAAGTTATTTCAGCTGAAGTTGGAATGAAACTTGATGCTGCAACACTTGAAGATCTTGGTCGCGCACGTCGCATCGTGGTTTCAAAGGATGCGACAACAATCGTTGAAGGTGCTGGAGACAAGGGCGCAGTTGCAGCCCGTGTAAGCGAACTTCGCAAAGAGATTGAAAACTCTGACTCCTCTTGGGACAAAGAGAAGCTACAGGAGCGTGTTGCAAAACTTGCTGGTGGCGTCTGTGTCATCAAAGTTGGAGCACACACTGAAGTAGAACTCAATGAAAAGAAGCACCGTCTAGAAGATGCAATCTCTGCAACTCGCGCAGCAGTTGAAGAAGGAATCGTTGTTGGCGGAGGCGCAGCACTCGTGCATGCAGCCGATGCTCTAGAAGGCGATCTTGGATTCACTGGCGATAAGGCAGTTGGAGTTCGTTTAGTCCGCAAAGCGTGCGATGAACCACTTCGCTGGATCGCAGAAAACGCAGGTCTTGAAGGCTACGTAGTAGTTGCAAAGGTCCGTGCAATGAAGCCCAATGAAGGATTCAATGCTGCAACTGATGTCTATGGCGATCTTGCAAAAGATGGTGTCATCGATCCAGTTAAGGTGACCCGTTCAGCGTTAGCAAATGCTGCATCAATTGCTGCAATGTTTATTACAACTGAAGCAGTTGTTTACGAAAAGCCAGCAGAACAAGCAGCAGCTGATGCTGCCGGTTCTGGCCATTCACATGGCCCAGGCGGACATAGTCACTAATTACATAGTCATAAGAAAAGCCCCGCAGAAAAATCTGCGGGGCTTTTCTTTTTCAACTCAGGAGGAGAGTTAAAACTTATGATGCATGTGAAATATCTGGATTCACATCTTTTCCAATAAGTGCTAAGCGATCATCTTCTGAGAGACCACCCCAAATTCCATAAGGCTCTTGCACGGCTAATGCATGTTTGCGGCAAGCCGCAATTACCGGACACGTTGCACAAATAGCTTTGGCCGTATTTTCACGGTTGCGACGACGTGGGCCTCGTTCGCCATCTGGATGAAAAAACATCTCAGTTTCAAGGTCGCGACAGGCACCTTGATATTGCCACTCCCATTCATCTGCAACGGGGCGGGGTAAACGCGATATTTCAGCCATGGAGACACAGTACAACCGCGTCATAGGTTGTTCAAGTGATTACGCTCCAGAAGTTGTTCAAAGGCGTGTTTCAACTGGTGAGTTCGCCCACTTCAGGCCACGATTGGCCCATGGCATCGACTGAAGAGCTACTCACCGTTGCAGCCGTAGCCCGGCGTCTGGGTGTAGCCCCCGCAACGCTTCGCACATGGGATCGCCGGTATGGCCTGGGCCCATCTGCACATGAGAGTGGTGAGCATCGCCGATACCGCGCATCGGATTTGGCGCGGTTGACGTTGATGCGTCGGTTGATCACAAGTGGTGTTTCACCGGCTGATGCTGCAGAGCAAGCAAAAAACCACACAGGCACGATGAATGTTGAAAAAATTGTTGAGGATTATGTAGTTCGTGAAGAGTTAGTCACTGCATTACACAAAGCGGCTAAAGCCCTAGACAAGAAATTCATCGAAGCGGCTTTACGAAAAGATTTGGCTGAGTTTGGAGTTGAACAATCATGGTCAGAGGTCATTGTTCCACTTTTATTTTTAGTGGGCAATGAATGGGAAGTAAGCGGTGAAGGGGTTGAAATCGAGCATGTGCTAACTGAAGTGCTCAAGGCAATTTTGCGTGAGCACGTTGAGGATATTAGAAAGCCTGTCAATGCACATCCGGTTTTGCTTGCCGCCGTTGGCGAAGAACTGCATTCACTAGCATTGCATGCACTTGCCGCCGCGCTTGCTGAAAGAAGAATCGAAAGTTATTTTCTTGGAGCCAGAACACCCCACGAAGCTTTGTGCGCAATGATTTCTCGCTCTGCACCCCCCGCAGTATTTTTATGGGCCCAGCTTTCCAAAAATGCTGACCCTAAGTTTTTCAATCAAATCCCATCGATCCGACCAATGCCTAGAGTGGTGTTGGGTGGACCTGGGTGGAACCTTGATGAGTGCAAATATGTGACTGTGGCTCAAGATATTTCCGATGCGGTGGCTGAGATTGAACGTGCCGTAGGTCTCTAGCGGTCTTGTGAGATTTCTGGGCAGATAGGGCTGTGCTTATGTGGCCTATCTCGCGCTTTAAGCGCAGTTTTATAGTTTAAGTCCGCCCCGCATGGCTATAGGCTTGGCCTAATTAACGCCAAGAAGGAGTTCGCCAGTGTCGGCACAGGATTTTGGTGCAAATGATTGGCTCGTCGATGAAATGTACGAGCATTATCTGCAGGATCCTTCTTCCGTAGACCCCGCGTGGGTTGAATACTTTAAAAATAATAAACCAGGAATTCCTGCCACAGCTTCTGCGCCATCTGCTCCAGTTTCAAAGGGAACCCCACCAGTACCCAAAGCAACGCAAAAAGCTGCCTCCATTGAAATTAGTGCACCAATTCCACATGTTCAGCCAATTGTTCGTGAGAGCGCAACTACACAACCAAAGCCGGCAGATCCAGTCATTAAACCAGCCCCAGTTTTAAGTACACCAAGTGCGTCAACACTTGAAGTAATCCGCGGAGTTTCCGCCCGCGTTGTGCAAAGCATGGAGGCATCACTCTCCGTTCCAACTGCCACATCAGTCCGCGCAGTTCCAGCGAAGTTAATGATTGATAATCGTATTGTAATTAATAATCACATGAAGCGTGCACGTGGTGGAAAAGTTTCATTTACTCACATCATCGCTTACGCAATGATTAAGGCAGTTCGTGCGATGCCTGAGATGAACGCTTTCTTTGGTGAACTTGATGGAAAGCCAGCTATTGGAAAGCCTGAACACATTAACCTTGGGGTTGCTATTGACTTAGCTAAAGCCGACGGAACACGTCAGTTGTTAGTGCCTTCAGTAAAAGGTTGCGAATCTTTAGACTTTGCACAATTCCGAAGTGCGTATGAAGCTGTGGTGAAAAAAGCACGTGATGGATCATTAACTGTTGAAGATTTTGCCGGTACAACTATGTCTATTACTAACCCAGGAACAATTGGCACGGTTCACTCAGTGCCACGCCTTGTGCAAGGGCAAGGTTTAATCCTTGGTGTTGGTGCGCTGGATTACCCAGCTGAATTTGCTGGTTCTAGCCAAGAAACCCTTGCACGAATGGCTATTAGCAAGGTCGTAACCCTTACAAGCACGTACGACCACCGCATTATTCAAGGTGCAACCTCCGGTGATTTCCTTCGAAGAATGCATGAATATATTTTGGGCGCTGATGGTTTCTATGATGAAATCTTTGCAGCTCTGCACATTCCATATGAGCCAATTCGTTGGGCGGCAGATAAAGAGTTTGCCCACGATGAAGAGATTGATAAGACTGCACGTATTCAGCAGTTAATTCACGCCTACCGCACTAATGGTCACTTAATGGCAGATTTTGATCCGCTGGAATATGTTCAACGCGCGCATCCTGATTTAGATGTTCAGAACCATGGATTATCACTGTGGGATCTTGACCGTGAGTTTGCAACGGGCGGCTTTGGCGGCGAGAAGTTCATGCTGCTTCGAAAGATCCTAGGAATTTTGCGTGATTCGTACTGCCGAACAGTTGGTGTTGAGTACATGTACCTCGACAACCCAACAGAGCGTAAATGGATTCAAGAGCGCGTAGAAGTTGGGGTTCAGCATTTTCCTCGCGAGGAACAACTGCGAATTCTTTACAAGCTCAACAGTGCTGAAGCCTTTGAGAACTTCTTACAGACTAAGTTTGTTGGACAAAAACGATTTTCACTCGAAGGTGGCGAATCAGTAATCCCATTGCTCGATGCGGTTATTTCATCTGCAGCAGAAACAAAGTTGGATGAAGTATGTATTGGAATGCCACACCGCGGTCGACTTAATGTTTTAGCTAATATCGCCGGAAAATCTGCGGGACAAATTTTTCAAGAGTTCCAGGGTCACTATGCTGAAAATCAGGTTCAAGGTTCTGGCGATGTGAAGTACCACTTAGGTACTGAAGGCGTTTTTACTGCACACTCTGGCGCAACTACAAAGATTTATTTAGCTGCAAACCCTTCACACTTAGAAGCTGTGAACCCAGTGCTAGAGGGCATTGTTCGCGCAAAGCAGGATCGCCTCAATATTAAAAATGCTTACTCAATCCTGCCAATTTTGCTTCATGGCGATGCCGCATTTGCTGGCCAAGGAGTAAACGCTGAAGTTCTACAGATGTCTCAATTAGGCGGTTATCGCACAGGCGGAACTATTCATATTGTTGTAAATAACCAAGTGGGCTTTACTACATCACCAAGTGCGGCTCGTTCTTCACGGTACTCAACTGATTTTGCCAAGATTATTCAGGCACCTGTTTTCCATGTTAACGGGGATGATCCAGAAGCATGTGTTCGCATCGCTCGTTTAGCATTTGAATATCATCAAGAATTTAATAAAGACATTGTCATTGACATGGTTTGCTACCGCCGCCGTGGTCACAATGAAGGGGATGAGCCAAGCTTTACTCAGCCATTGATGTACAAACTCATTGATGCAAAGCGCTCTACACGCCATCTTTATACCGAAGCACTTATTGGTCGAGGTGACATTACAGTTGAAGAAGCTGAGGAAGTGGCACGTGATTACCAAGCTCAGTTGGAAGCAGTATTTGCTGCCGTCAACAACATTGATACTGAAACCGATCCAAACTTTAAAGTTCCAATTGCACCCGATGCAAATAAACTTGTTACATCAATTTCAGAAGAGCTCGCACGCGAAATTGCGGCAACTCAAACTGCAACACCTGAAGGCTTTAACGTTCATCCAAAGCTTGCACCACAGTTAGCTAAGCGCGTTGAGTCACTCAATGATGCAACAATTGATTGGTCAACTGGAGAAATGTTGGCTTTCGGTTCACTGCTCAAAGAAGGTCGCCCAATCCGACTTGCCGGACAAGATGCACGACGCGGAACTTTCTCGAATCGCCATGCAGTTATTGTTGATAAAGAAAATGGAAACGAGTGGACACCGCTTCGCGCATTAATCTCTGATGAAAATCAGTTCTTTGTTGTTGATTCATTGCTGAGCGAATATGCAGCAATGGGCTTTGAATACGGATATAGCGTTGAGCGCGAAGAAGCCCTTGTTTTATGGGAAGGCCAATTCGGAGATTTTGCTAATGGCGCACAAACCATTATCGATGAGTTTATTTCTTCAGCACTTCAAAAATGGGGCGAGCGCTCATCAGTAGTTCTTCTCTTGCCACATGGCTATGAAGGCCAAGGCCCGGATCATTCATCGGGACGAATTGAGCGCTACTTACAACTCTGTGCTGAACAAAATATGACTGTGGCTCAACCATCTTCTCCTGCCTCTTACTTCCACCTGTTGCGCTGGCATGCAAAGAACCCAGCTCGCCGACCAATGATTGTGTTCACACCAAAATCAATGTTGCGTTTAAAAGCGGCAGCATCTGCCTTGAGTGATTTCACTTCAGGATACTTCCGACCAGTGATTGTCGATGATTCAGTAAGTGAAGCATCTCGTGTGATTTTCTGTTCTGGCAAGGTTTATCACGATCTAGTTGCAGAGCGCACCAAGCTTGGTGAAAACTCAACTGCAATTGTTCGCGTAGAACTTTTGTATCCGCTGCCAATCGATGAAATGGTTGCAGAAGCTAACAAGCATCCAAATGCAAATTTGTTGTGGGTTCAAGATGAACCTGCAAATCAAGGTCCATGGTCACATATTGCCCTTCGTACTTCCGAACAACATGGCGGTCATGGATTTGGTTCTCGTATTTTGCGTCGAATTTCTCGCCGCGCTACCGCATCTCCGGCAACTGGAAATCATCACCTGCATGAAGATGAGCAAAAAGCTTTAATGCTTGAAGCCTTTACCCGTTAATTTAATTTCTTCCCACGCCTGTACCGAAAAAGAACAACACCAATTATCTCCTGTGACGAAATCCAACCCCATGTGCGAGAGTCAGTGCTATCTGAGCCATCACCTTCAACCCAATATTGTTGGTTATTAAATTTTTGAACTCGCTTTACTAAAAAGATTCCTGGGCGTTCTTCACGTTCTACCACTACGGTTTTTCCAACTATCGAATCGCCGACGGCTGATAACGCTGCTGCACCTTGGAGCCAACTGACTACTAGCCAATCTCCATCTCGGTATGCGGGAAGCATGGAACTACCCGATACCTTGACTGTGCCAAATTTGCTCATGGGCGGTAGTCTCGCACTTGTAGTTCCTTCAGTCGATGCGAACTGCGTGCCGATGGCACGAATTAACAATGAGGAGAGAACATGTTTGAACCAAAGACAACAGTCTTGGCACACTGTGATCTTCCATGTGGTGTTTACGATCCAGCCCAAGCAAAGATTGAGGCTCTTTCAGTAAAGGCATGCATGGAAAAGTACGCAGCTAATCCAGATGCAGATTTTCGTGCACGCTCAGTTGCAATTAAGGAAGAGCGTTCACACCAAGTGAAGGAACACCTTTGGGTGCTGTGGACAGATTATTTCAAAGCTCCACACTTTGAGGCATACCCACAGTTGCACTCACTTTTCAACGAGGCAACAAAACTTGCAGGCGCTGCAGGTACAAAGGGAACGCAAGATGTAGCAGTTGCAGATAAGTTAATCGGAAAGATTGATGAAATTGCAGAGATCTTCTGGGCTACAAAGAAGGCTTAATTAGTTTTCACTAATTAAAGATTGTGCGGCGGTGCGGGCGAGGAATGAAACTCGCTCCACCGCCGATCTTTTTATCATTGCAGCAGCAACTTGACGTTCACCTTCATAGACTTCACATTCAAAAGTAAGTTCTCGATTTTCAACTTCAATACACCGTGAAATTCCATTGAGCTCGGCTCCAATTGATGCAGGACTTAAAGTAATCATTTCAAAACTAATGGGGATTGTTGATTCATCAGGATCTAAATGCTCATCCATCGAGATAATCGCTGCGTGTTCCATCAAAGACATTAAATGTGATTGAGACACAATAGGTAGATCACCGATGCCCATTGCAACAGAAGTATCGCCAGCGCGCACAGTCATAACTGTTAAGCCAACTGTTCCAATTACTTCTTCTGGCGATTTCATGATTTATAACTTACCTGCTTAAAGCTTAAGAAGTGGGATTATCGCCATCATTGATGAATCGAATTTCTTCGGTGTGTTCGATAGTTACTTCACGATGTTCAATCTGACCGAACTCATCAATTTCGATTGATATTTCGGTCATTCGCATCTGTGTTACTACTTCAGTAAATGCCCCTGTCATTTGCCCATGGATCTGATTAAAGATCGCATCATGCAAATCTTGTGGCGCTTCCTCGCAGCATGTACGGCGCAAAACTTCCTGCATTAATGCATGCATCTGGCGCTCATGGGCAAGTTCTGCTTCACAAGCCGGGCACTCTGCAACATGGAGTTCAATAACCTGCATTTGTAGCGCTTGGATATTGCCTTCAATGAGCAGAACAAATGAGTTCAAAACTTCATTACATGGGGTTACAAATGAGAAGCTCATGCATCTGCCCCCTCATCATCGAGGTCAGAGTTTTTAGCCGAAGGTTTAGCTTTAACGTTGTAGCCAAGATCCTTTGCATACTCTGTTAACCGCTCGCGCAGTTGTTTTCTTCCCCGGTGCAGCCGCGACATAACTGTTCCAGCAGGAACACCAACAATTTCGGCGATTTCCTTGTAGGAAAAGCCCTCTACGTCAGCTAAATACACGGCGATACGAAACTCTTCAGGAATTTCTTGAAGTGCACGTTTAATGTCGCTATCTGGAAGATTTTCAAGTGCCTCGACCTCGGCAGATTTACCTTGATCACTTGTGTGTGAGGCGGCATCAGCCAACTGCCAATCCTCAATTTCACCGGAAGATAATTGCGGTCTGCGTTGATCTTTGCGATAAGTATTTATAAAAGTAGTTGTTAGAACTCGGTATAGCCACGCCTTTAAATTTGTTCCAGCTTCAAATTGATGAAAAGAAGCAAAAGCCTTTAAATAAGTATCTTGCACCAAATCTTTGGCATCATCTGGATTTCTTGTGTAACGCAGAGCTGCTGCATATAACTGATTAGTGAAGGCAAGAGCATCTCGCTCGAAGCGGGCAGCGCGTTCGGCTGAGCTTTCCTTTACCAACTCTGTCGATGTCATTAGGGGGAAAGATTATCGTTAAAACAAGGTCTCTGGCTCACCCAATTCGATGGGTTCGATAAGGCTTTGGCCGTTATTTGCAACGGAGTTAACCGCAGTAGAAACTGGATGAGCTGTGACTATGGATTCAGGGGAGTCAACGACCATTAAATTACGCAGGTGTTCTACATCCTTATTCATAGGATCTAGCCAGGCTTGCCAACGATTGTGCGGCATGAACACTGGCATTCTGCTGTGAATTGTTGCAAGTTCACCTTGTGCCTCTTGCGTAATTATTGATGCCGTCTCAAATACTTCACCATTTGGCGCACGCCACGAACTCCAAATTCCTGCAATAGAAAGTTGTTGACCATCACGACTTGAAATATAAAAAGCCTGTTTTGGTCGGAATTTTCCTAGCGCTGTAGCCCATTCGTAATATCCCTGGGCAGGAATTAAACAACGACGTGACTTAAAGCCATCACGAAATGTGGGTTTTTCATGGACACTTTCGCTACGAGCATTAATGGCGCGCGACTGCGACGCTTTTGCTTCTGCTGGATCGCTTAGCCATGGAGCGATTAACCCCCAAGACACAACTGCTAAATCTCTTTTGACAATACTTTGTTCTTGCATCGATTCACGCACAATGTAAATGGGATTCGTAGGAGCAATGTTCCAATTAACTGGAATTGAATTGGTGGGCGAATTACCTGTAACTTCAAATTGCTCCATAAGTTCACGCATATCTGCACTTTGTGCATAGCGGCCACACATAGGCAAAGAATATGCGTAAAACGACCTTCATGGTGGCCACGATAGACTTAGGCGATGATGAACGAACACTGGCCCGCGCTTTTTCGCGGCTCACAACCAGTCCAGGCTTTCGTTGTCATACCCGGATCTAAGTCTGTAACTAACCGTGCTTTAATTTTGGCCGCACAAGCAGATTCTCCATCAACTCTTCGTCGCCCGTTAGTTTCTCGCGATAGCGAACTCATGGTCGCTGGATTACGGGCACTGGGAGTAGGAATTGTCGAAAATAACGTTGTAGTAAACGGCATTGAAGAACTGCAGTGGAAAATAACTCCAGCCCCATTGCGCGGTGGTGTAAAAATTGATGTTGGTAATGCCGGAACAGTTATGCGTTTTTTGCCGCCCTTAGCTGCACTTGCTACCGGCGAAGTTGCATTTGATGGAGATCCTCGTTCATATGAACGCCCACTTGGACCCGTGATAAAAGCGCTAGAAGAACTTGGAATTTCAATTCAACACGATGGTCGATATAGCTTGCCACTTAAGCTTCAAGGGACTGGAAATATTCCAGGCGGTGCATTAACAATTGACGCAAGTGCTTCAAGCCAATTTTTGTCAGCACTACTTTTAGTTGCACCTAGTTTTGAAAATGGAATTGTTGCTACCCATAAAGGTGGCTCACTCCCGTCCATGCCACATATCGAAATGACAGTAGAAATGTTGCGTGATTTTGGCGCACAAGTAAACGTTGATGAGTCAGCACAATCTTGGAGCGTGAAGCCAGGAAAACTTCATGGCAAAGAGTTAGTAATTGAGCCCGATCTTTCCAATGCAGCGCCATTTTTATCAATAGCAATGGCGTGTGGTGGAAGTGTCACAATTGCCGACTGGCCACACGCCACGACTCAACCAGGTGATCAATTACGTTCAATATTTACCCAAATGGGTGCAAAAGTTTCAATGGACGAAAAAGGTTTAACTCTAATCGGCACTGGGGCTATCCACGGAATCGACATTGACCTGCATGATGTTGGTGAGCTAACTCCATCGATTGCTGCAGTTGCAGCACTAGCTGATTCACCTTCTCATCTACGCGGAATAGCCCATTTGCGTTTGCACGAGACGGATCGCCTTGCTGCTCTCACGCGTGAGATAAACGCTCTTGGTGGAAATGTTGTTGAAGAGGAAAGTGCATTGCATATTACGCCAGCGCCGTTACATGGCGGTGTATTTCACACGTACGACGATCACCGCTTAGCAACAGCTGGCGCGGTACTCGGATTAGTTGTTCCTGGGATTGAAGTAGAAAATATAGCCACTACTCGCAAAACTCTGCCAGATTTTCCTGGGCTATGGAGTTCACTACTTGTTTAAGCAGAAAATTTAATATGAGCCCGCGCGAATATGATGAATCTGACGCACGAGTAAGACCAGCGCGCAGTACACGGCCGCGAAGTAAAGATCGCCCAACGCACTTAAGTGCAATTTCAGCATTAGTAACAACTGTAGATCGTGGACGCCAGACGTGTATCACCGATGGAGGTGTAATTGTTACGGCGATGCGTGCCCGTGAACTTGGACCAAAATCAGTTGTAGTAGGAGATCGTGTTTCAATTGTTGGTGACGTAACAGGTACGCAAGGAAGCCTTGCGCGCATTGTCGCCGTTAATGAACGCCGAAATTCATTAAGTCGAACTGTTGATGATTCCGCACAAGTAGAACGTACAATCGTTGCAAATATTGACCAACTTGTAATCGTAGTTGCTGCACTTGCTCCAGAACCTCGCCGTGGACTAATCGACCGTTTTCTAGTCTCGGCTTTTACTGAAGGCATAACGCCAAAGCTTGTCGTAACTAAAACTGACTTAGGTGAAGTACCAGAATTTTTAGCAGAATATGAGAAGTTGGATGTTGAAATTTTACACACAGCAATAAAGGGTCAATCACGTGAGAAAGATTTAGTCGCACTTCACGCAATGCTAGAAGGTAAAATCTCTGTTCTAGTTGGGCATTCTGGAGTTGGTAAATCAACGTTAATCAATGCATTAGTACCAGAAGCTGATCGGCTAACTGGAGATGTAAACGCTGCAACCGGTCGAGGACGCCATACTTCTTCAAGTGCAATAGCACTTCCACTTATTACAAATGATGGATGGATTATCGATACTCCGGGTATTCGAGCATTTGGTTTATCGCATATTGACGTAAACAGAATCGTCGATGCCTTCACTGACTTATCTCTCGTTGCGGCCACTTGCTTGTCGAATTGCTCACATGCTGAAAGCTCATGCAAACTCGATGCTTGGGCCGCACCCAATGGGGTTGTTGATCCAGAACGCACTGCGCGGTTAGTCAGCCTTCGCTCCTTGTTATCTGTCAAAGACCAAGCGGTTTTTGCACCAGAGGTTTAGTATTGAATCCATAGAGTTAGCAAGAAACTGAGCAAAGGAAATACAGAATATGAGTGAGAGTAATTACGCCGAAGATTTAGCATTGGCGCACCTACTCGCTGATATTGCTGACTCAATTTCCCTTGATCGATATCAATCTTTAGATTTAGTGATCACGACAAAACCAGATAACACTCCCGTTACAGATGCCGACCGCGCAGTTGAAAGCGCAATTCGTGAAGCACTTGCAACACATCGCCCCAATGACGGCTTGCTCGGTGAAGAATTTGGCAGCGATATAACTGGTGCTAAACGCTATTGGGTTATTGATCCGATCGATGGAACAAAGAATTTTGTGCGCGGAGTTCCAACATGGGCAACGCTCATCGCTTTAGTTGAAGTAGCTGCTGATGGAACACAAGAAGTTGTTGTGGGAATCGCGAGTTCACCCGCTCTTGCTCGTCGTTGGTATGCATCGTGCTGCGAAGGTGCATTTGTGGTTTTCAACGGTCAAACTCGCAAATTATCAGTCTCTCAAGTTGCTTCAATCAGTGATGCATCGGTTGCATATTCAGATTTTGTTGGTTTTGATAAACGCCTAGATGCTTTCAATGTAATTCTCAAAAGCGCCTGGCGCACTCGTGGAATGGGTGATTTCTGGTCACATATGTTGGTTGCAGAAGGTGCAGTTGATATTGCAATCGAACCCACACTCGCGGTTTGGGATATGGCAGCTTTAGATATTATTGTTCGCGAAGCAGGTGGGGTATTTACAAACACCAACGGTGAACATGGTCCATTCGGTGGCAGTGGTGTTTCAACTAATAAAGCTGTCCATGAACTTTTGATCACAGCATTGAATTCGTAGATAGGATCATTTGATGTCAGCAGATTTGATATTGGAACCAACTACTCTTTCTATTGAAGGAATGACTTGCTCGTCATGCGTGAACTCAGTTGAGAAAGCGCTCAATGGTGTTGAAGGCGTTAGAGCAACTATAAATTTTGCGACAGAGACAGCTCATATTGTTGCGCCAGCGGAAATGAGCATAAAAGAGCTCATTAAAATAGTTGAGAAAGCTGGTTATAAAGCCTCACTTCTTAAAGACGCACAAGCAGTAACCCTTCACAACAAAAAATCAGCGCGGGCTCTTTTCTTTGCATTCATCTTTGCAGTTCCGGCGGTCGCTATTTCAATGTTTATGAGCTGGCACCACAGTATTGATATGTGGATCCATACCCAGTTAGATGCATTTGGACTTCCACATCCACTTTATTCGGCCACAGCTTGGTTGGTCATTGCACTCAGTGCACCTGTTGTTTTGTTAGTTGCCTGGCCAATTCACCGCGCTGCACTACGAAATCTTAAGCACCCAACGATGGACAATCTCATTTCGATGGGTTCACTCGCAGCATTCACCTGGTCTATTTATGCAAATGCAACTGGTGAAGGCGATGTCTATACCGAAGTTGCTGCTGGCGTAATTTTCTTTGTAATTCTGGGACGCTTCTTAGAAACTCGAGCCAAGGCACGTGCTGGGGCCGCATTGAGTTCTCTGCTGGCACTTGGCAGTAAAGAAGTAACAATTGTTCACGGGGGATTTCCACTGATTGTGCCAATAGATCAGTTACAAATCGGAGATGAGTTTGAAGTTCGCCCGGGTGATCGCGTAGCAACCGATGGAATCGTAGTTTCGGGTGAAAGCGCCGTTGATAACTCAATGCTCACGGGTGAATCAAAACCCATAGATGTTCGTCCTGGCTCACAAGTAATTGGAGCATCGGTTAACCACAATGGTCGTTTAATTGTTCGGGCTACACGAATTGGCAGCGATACAGAACTCGCACGTATCACTGCAATGGTTATTAGTGCGCAGGGAACCAAAGCGCCTATTCAGCGATTAGCCGACAAGATCAGCGCGATCTTTGTTCCTGTTGTAACAGTAATAGCAATTGGAACCTTTGCTGGTTGGTTTTACACCGGATATACGTTGACTCAATCTATTTCTGTAGCCATTACTGTTTTAGTTATTGCTTGTCCATGTGCACTCGGATTAGCTACACCTGTAGCGTTATTAGTGGCATCAGGTCGCGGGGCACAACGTGGCATTGTTCTTCGCGAACCTCGAACTCTAGAAGTTGCACGAAAAGTAGACACAGTTGTTTTTGATAAGACCGGAACTTTGACGCAAGGCGTCATGAATGTGCAGAGTGCAACGATTTCCGTTGCCGCCGGAAAGGTTCTCGGAACATCTTTCACCTCATTGATTAATGAAACAACAATCCTTTCTTCGGCTAATGCCATCGAATCTGCAAACTCACACCCAGTAGCTTTGGCAATCTCGCGCTATGCCTTAGGTGCTGGTGCAAAAAACTATGTCACTACAGAGTTCTCGGTAACTCCAGGTTCTGGTGCTGCCGGTCGCGTCAATCTTGGTCAACAATCACCAGTTGTATTGATTGGTTCTCCTGCAGCAGTTGCTCATAGCTGCACCGATTTTCATCCAGAAATTCAAGCTGCAGTCACCGCAGGCCAAGCTGCTGGTTTAACCGTGTCAGTATTAGCGTGGGATGGAGTTGCACTTGCCGTGTTTGCAGTCGGTGATCAACTTAAAATCGAGGCTGCAGAAACTGTTGCAACACTAGTTTCAATGGGGATTACACCTTGGCTAGTTACTGGTGATAGCGCCGAAGTTGCCGCCAGTGTTGCTGCAACTATTGGAATCGATAATTCTCATGTCATTTCTGGTGCACGCCCAGAAACTAAATTAGAGATAGTAAAGAAATTACAAAGTGAAGGCCATTGCGTTTTAATGGTGGGAGATGGAATCAATGATGCCGCCGCCCTTACTGCATCAGATTTATCAATGGCAATGGGAACCGGAACTGATACAGCTATTTCTTCAGCTGACTTCACGTTGATGAACTCGGGCTTAGGTAGCGTAATTTCAGCGATCAAGTTAGCTAAGAAAACCTTAAGGATTATTCATCTCAATATGGGGTGGGCGCTGATCTATAACGTTATAGGCCTACCAATTGCAGCTCTTGGATATTTGCAGCCAATCTATGCGGCTGCTGCAATGGCATTATCATCGCTATTCGTTGTCACCAATTCACTGCGCATAAAATAAATTCCAATCATCGTCGCATGACGCTTGCTCTAATGACTAACTCAACCGTCGCTAGAAATCGCCTTAATTTAGGATTTCTTCACTTTCCGGTTGAGTTACTCATAAATCGGATATGTGATGTTTTACGGAGCATAAAAAATCTCGCCCCGGTGAGACCGGAGCGAGATTTTCTTAACATCGTACGTAGTAGCGGGGGCAGGATTTGAACCTACGACCTCTGGGTTATGAGCCCAGCGAGCTACCGAGCTGCTCCACCCCGCGTCGGTGAAGCAATCTTATGCGCATCAATAGATAAAGACCAAATCCACGTTATTTACTTCTTAGTCTGCGCATTAATTGCAGAATCAAGTGCAGATTTCAATCGCTTCTGTGCTTTGTCATAAGCAGCGAAATCGCCCTTAGCAAGAGCAGCTAATCCATCTGAATATGCCTGCTTTGCACTTGCGAGTGCATTAGCAAGAGATGCATTAGTTGTTCCCGTTGTACCGGTTGTTGTTCCAGAGGATGTAGCCGTTCCAGAATTTCCACCGAATACTTGATCAAGTGCGCCCTTCAAAGTGTCGTCATAACCAATTTGATCACCGAAGGAAACTAGAACTTTCTGAAGTAATGGATACGAGGCACTGTTAGCTGTTGCACGCACATAAACAGGTTGTACGTATAACAAGCCTCCACCAACTGGAAGAGTTAACAAATTACCAAGCACAACATCAGAACCGCCTTGGCGAAGCAAGGAGAGTGAGTTAGCTACTTCAGGTTTTGCTTCAAAGTTAGATGCAACTTGTGATGGTCCCGCAACGTTAGTGCTACGTGGCAATTGCAGAACCGTTATCTTGCCGTAATTAGGACCAGCATCAGAGTTAACTACCGCAAATGCAGATAAGTTTTCACGGCCACCTCGAGGAACAAATGGGGTCGTAAGTGCAAACTCTGGCTTATCTTCACCTGGCATTTGTAGTGTTAGGAAATATGGTGGTTGTGCACTTGCATTGGCACCAAATGTTGAAGGATCACGAGGTACGCGCCAGAAATCCTGTCCACCATAAAACGCTGCGGCTGTTTGTACGTGATACGCCGAAAGAATTTCACGTTGGACTCTGAACATATCTTCTGGATAACGGATGTGATCTAGCAACCCCTTAGAAATCGCGCTCTTTGGTTGAACCGTCCCAGGGAATGCCTTGCTCCATGTGGCAAGAACTGGATCTTTCTCATCCCATTGATACAAGGTAACTGTTCCGTCGTAGGCATCTACGGTGGCTTTAACTGAGTTACGAATGTAGTTAATGTTCTGATTTCCTTGTGCAGTTACTGAAGTTGAATTTGCAGTCAATGCATCAGATGTAGCGCTAGAAAGTGAAGTCTGCTTTGAGTACGGATAACCGGCAGAAGTTGTGTAGCCATCGATGATCCAAAGAATTTTGCCATCAACGAGGGCTGGATATGGGTCTCCATCAAGAGTTAGCCAAGGTGCAACCTTTGCAACACGTTCACGAGGACTGCGATTGTAAAGGATCTTAGAATCCTTATTTATTAGGGAGGATAGCAAGATGCGCTGTTCTTGATACTTGAGTGCAAAGACAATCTTGTTAACAAGTGAACCTACTGGAACACCGCCGCTACCTGAATATGTGACGTTCTTTTGACCATTAGCAGAAGCATCATCTGGATAGTCGAATTCAACTGGGCTATCAGTTTTGACGCCACCGATGATTGAGTAATCAGGAACATTTTCACCGAAATAAACTCGAGGCTCAAATGTGCCAAGGCCTTTTGTTGGTGGCAGATCACCAACTACAAATGATGGCTTTCCATCTGCATCACGTGCATTTCCAAATGCTGCAACGAAACCAAATCCATGTGTGTATACCAAGTGATCGTTAATCCAGTTACGTGAAGGATTCCCTGCGATATTTAATTCACGCACTGCAACCACAGTGTCACGCTTTACTCCATCGACTGTATAACGATCAACATCGAGTGAGTCAGGGAAGCTGTAATAAGGCTTAATCTGTTGTAGCTGGCGAAAAGTAGCTGAAATTACATTGGGATCCATTAGTCGGATATTAGAAATCGTAGCTGCATCCTTAGTTAACTGCCCGGCAGAGGTTGTAAGAGTTGCCTGGTAGTCCCTGACTTTTACATCGCTTAAACCATAAGCAGCTCGTGTTGCATCGATATTGCGCTGAATAAATGGCGCTTCTTTCGATGACTCACTTGGCTTTACTTGGAATTGTTGAATTGCACCAGGATATATTCCAGCGATTAAAACTGAAGAAATAACCAACAGCGCGGTTCCGGCAGCAGGTAAAACCCATGAACGACGAACGATATTTGCAAAAAATAGCAAAGCACAGACCACTGCGATTGCTGCGAGGATTGCCTTAGCCGGCAAGGTTGCGTTGACATCGGTGTAAGTAAGGCCAGTTATCAACTTACTTTCCTTTAATGCCAAGTGATAACGGTCAAACCAATATGCAACAGCTTTCAATAAAACTACGCCGCCAAGTAGTACAGAGAGCTGAACACGTGCAGCAACAGTTGTGCGATCTTCTTGAACCGCAAGACGAATTCCGCCATAAAGGTAATGGACGATTGCAGATGCAATAATTGCCAGAATTAAAGTTGAAATTCCCCATGCAATCAAGGTTTGCCAAAATGGTAATTTAAACGCAAAGAAAGAAACATCCATATTGAACTGTGGATCTTTAACACCAAAATCTGTTGAGTTTTTAAATAGAAGCCATGTTTCCCACATTGCAGAACCAGATGTTCCTGCAAAGTAGAAAAGTCCAAGAGCAAGTGCAATAACTACCCAACGCTTGATTGGTTCAATCTGTGCACGGTAACGCTCAAGATTATCTGCCTCAATGCTCAAAGGAACATAGAGAGGGCGGCGCTTGTACGCAATGATGATGTTGAGTAAAACGATGGTTGATGTCAGCAAACCTGCTGCGACAAAAAGATAAATTCTTGTCGAAAGTACCGTTGTCCATACCGATGTGAAAGCTACAGATTTAAACCAGAGCCAGTCGGCGTAGAAGCCACTGAGTGAAAGTAGGAACCCGGACAAAACAACCAAAATTCCGATTGTTAAAGCAAGGGGACTGCGGCGGCCTTTGAAATTAAACTGTGGGGTTGCGTTACTCATCATGGTCATACGCTAGCGCAAGGTGGGGCAGGCTTCATTCCCAGCGTTAACCCAGAGTTACAGAGCAGCCACTGCTTCGGCAAGGGTAGAGACGATCACCACTTTAATTCCGGCCGGGGTATGTGCAATCTCTGCGCTATTGCCTGCAGGAGCTAAAAATAAGGTGGCACCGGCCTTGTGCGCGGCTTGAATTTTCTCATTAAATCCACCTATTGGCCCGACTTTTCCATCCGTAGAAATTGTTCCGGTACCAGCAATATGGCGCCCCTGCAGCAGATCTTTTTTGGTCAGCAGTTCTATGACACCTAATGCAAAAATCATTCCACCACTAGGTCCACCAGTTTTCTTGGCATCAAAAGAAATATTTTTTATGCGCAATTCATTTGCAGTAACACCAAATTCAGGATGTAATCGTAAAAATGAAAGAGCTGCGGTCGTGGCATTATCTTGCGAGTTAGTCATATCGGCTTTAGCTTTTTTATTTTCAGATTCCCTTGTTGCGTTGGGCGGATAAATTGCTGCTCGTGGGTATACGGATTCATCAGCTTTTAGCCATGAATAAATTACCTGAGGTCCAATAATCCAATTGTTGGGGTTAGTGACTCTGATAGACATTAAATCGATACGCCCAGTTGCGGGATAAGTTTTTTGATTTTTAATAGTGATGATTTTGTTAAAGATATTTTGGGCATCCCCGGGCAAAACTATTGCGAAAGGAAGGGGAGCTACGAGAGATAGAGCGGTAAAGATTGTCAGAATAGTTAAAACAATTCGGGGTAGTGGTGAAAAGCGCATTGGGCGTAGAAAGCCTTCTACTTATGGCTTCTTAAGAAAAGGATTGTCGTCTAAAGAATCACTTGTCGCATCGGGTTTTATGAATTGAACTTCTCCGCGAACAGGAAGTGGAGGCTGCATAGAATTTATAGGCTCTAATTTATCTTGTGCAGAATCCGTAGCAACATCGCGCGCCTGTGAATCCCGAAGTGAATCTTGAAAGCGCTGGAATTGTCCGACAGATCTTTGGGTCTCTTGTGCAAACTTGCCTTCAAACTTGGTCACCCATAAAACATAGAGAAGGGCTCCTCCAAGACCTACTGCTGGAACGACCCACCAAATGAGTGCAAGGAAGGCGCTGGACATAGGTCAAGAGTATCGCCAGTAGGGGTGCGGCGCTAAACGTAATCCTTTTCACCTTTTGGGAAGAAATCAGATGGCTAACTGGTTACAGCACTGAGAGGATTCACACATGTCGCCATTTGGTTTTACGCCGGATAGTTCAGATGACCCTGAGAAAAATAATGATGGGGAATCTGTTGATTTCGCTGCCATGATGGCGCAGATGCAAGCACAAATTCAGCAACAGTTTTCTGCATTAGGAATGAACAGTCCAGGATTTTCTCAATCCACCGAAGCTTTACCAAAAGATATTGTTCGTGAAACAGCTAAAAAATTTGTTACTGCTAAAGGATCATCGCCTATTGGCGCTAATGATGTTGCCAAGGTTGAAGAGGCATTATCAATCGCACAGCTCTGGCTCAATGAAGCAACCTTTTTTCCTCAATCCCCAGAGTTTGGAAATCCAGCAATGGCTAGGACTGATTGGGTTGACACAACTTTAACTGGGTGGCAAATAACAGTTGAACCCCTTGCACTCGGCTTGGCAGCAGCAATTTCAGAGCTCTTACGCAACGCGCAGGGTGAGGCAGATCAAGGCGAGGCAGAAGGTGCCATGCAGATCCCAGTTGGAATGATTGCAACGTTACTGCGCTCATTTATTGGCTCATTGATTGCTACACAGCTGGGTCAATCTATTGGCGGACTAGCCGCAAATGTAACTGGAACACATGATGTTGGTCTGCCTTTGGTAGAGCCTGCCTATCCATCACTTGTGCCTCAGAATATTAATGAGTGGGGTCACGATTTAGATATTCCTATGGATGAAGTTCGTATATTCCATGCACTTCGCGAAGGTGCGCTTGCGCGTTTATTTGCCCACAACCCTTGGCTCATTTCATATATCCGCACTGCAATTTCAGATTATGGCAAAGGTATTCAAATCGACATCGATGCGATTACGCGCCAAGCACAAGAAGTTTTCGATGCAGCATCTGTGGATGGAAAAGAGTTTGATCCAACTAATCCCGAAACCTTTAATCTTGCCTTAAATGAAGGAATTTTTACTCCTGAAGAAACTCCAGCTCAACGCGCGGCGTTGACTAAATTAGAAACTGTTCTTGCCTTAATTGATGGATGGAGTGAAGAAGTAGTCACACTTGCAGCTGGAGATCGACTACCCAACCTCGTTGCGCTTCAAGAAACTTTGCGTAGGCGTCGGGCAACTTCAGCACCAGCTCAACAGTTATTTGCAACACTCTTTGGTTTACAAGTCTCTCCAAAACTTTCCCGCGAAGCCGCAGGCTTTTGGAAAGCAGTTCGTGAGGTGAAAGATCTTGAAGGTCGTGATCAGATTTGGAGTGGAATCTTGCCCACATCAGATGATCTGCTTACGCCGCACAGCTATCTTGCAAGTATTGAAATCCCTGACGATTTATCTGGCCTCTAAAACTTCCTCAAAAAGAAAAGCGAACTCCCCGGCCGCTCATTCTTTATCAGCCTTCCCCTTGCTGATAGAGAACAGTTATCCGAGGAGTTCGTAGTCGTAACGTAAATGTATTTGGCCCGAGAATCAACTGGGAATCACGTTGACACAACCACTTTTTCTCGTGTAATGAAGATTTTATTTTCAAATATTTGGCGAATGTTTTCTCATGGATATATAAAATCTCTCAACACGTGGTTGAGCTTTGCCGATTGTCTACCCTCTGGGAGGTAGCGTTTGAAATATGAATAGCCAGGAGTTTGGCGCTAGCGCAGCCGAGGAGTTAGAAGGCCTCAACACGTTGCCTGGCATCAATGAAGGCGAAATAATCGTAATTAGATCTACTCGCCGCAAGAAGAACATCTCGGCCTATCGCCAGGGTGGGCGAATCGTCGTCTCGATCCCTGCTCGAATGAGCAAATCCGATGAACGGGCGATGGTTCCAGAGATGGTCGCCAAGATTCGGGCTCAAGAGGCCGCTATGACCATGAGTGAAGATGATCTAGCCACACGAATAGATCAACTGCTCAAGGATTTGGCACCGGAAATTACACTGCGTCCAGCCTCGGTTGCCTGGAGAGCAATGCGCGAGCGCTGGGGCTCATGCACAGGCGTAGATCGCACGATTCGAATCTCAGATCGGCTCAAAGGCGCACCAGAACATGCCCTGGATTACGTCCTTTTTCATGAGGCGATTCATCTGCAGTACTTTGATCACGGCAGCGAGTTCAAAGAGCTATTGGCCCGTTTTCCAAAGGCGCAGATCGCTAGCGCCTACTTGGATGGGTATGAAGCAGCCGAGACCGCGCTCGCAGCCCCCGAAGCGTTGAAAAAGCTGCTGGCTGGGATGTAGCTACCCCTTCCACAGCGAAAAAACCCATCCACAAACGCGCCTGCTTACGCTTAACCAAGCGTAACCAGGGGTATCGTGCTACTTAACAGAACGCTCGCCCCGCACGGGGAGCAACTCCCTCGGGATTGCAAGCGTCGAACGGAGGACATGAAAATGACAGTTGAGACATACAAAGGTGACGCTTACTGTGTTAAGTGCAAAGAGAAGCGTGATTTTGAGGGAACCGTAAAGGTCTCTGACTCTGGTCGTCGCATGGCACAGGGCATCTGCCCAGTGTGTGGCACCAAGGTCAATCGCATCCTTGGCAAAGCTCAGTAATTAAATTTCGCTCACACGATGTGAGCGTCTAGCGTTAAAGGAAACCCCCATGTTTATGACGTGGGGGTTTCTTCTTTTATTACAAGGGCCAATTTGATTCCAATAAATGCGCACCGTAATAAAAAACTGCTCGCACCATCAATTTAAGTGAAACCTCCACAGATTTCTGCCATTTCTTTTTAGCGGCGATGAATTGTGGCAAGCCTTGGCCCATGACTACAACTTCTATTCCAGCTACACACAACAAATCGACTGCACGCTCATCAGCAGAGCCCATTTTTCCAAGACTCAAAAATGGAATCTTCATTAGTACGCCCGCAGAAAAAGAGGAAAAATCCATCACGGTGGCGACTTCTTTTTATGGCATTGAAATCATTCATAGCAGAGCTCGATTAATCATCGAGCATTTCACAGGCGTATTAAGTTGCGATGAAATAGCCTCTGCATTGGATATTCCAATATCAACAATAGATTCAATTATTAAAGAATTACTTGATGCAAATTTTCTTGACACTCAACGCAACTCGATCAAACTTAACAATCGTTTTCAATCCTCAATTGCATCACGGGCAGCACATACACAAGACCAAAGCAATGATGCTGCCTATAGCCAACTTCAAAAGAGATTAGCTCCAGAGTTGAGTCAAGCAACCTGGATTAAAGGCGTTCGAGATGGTGGTGTAGATTTAATGACTTCTCGCCAGAATTATGGTGTCGAGATAATCGGAAATTCTAGAACTGCCACCTTGCTCTACTCAATTCTTCTAGCTAGTGGAGTTACAAATACCAGGATTTCACTCTCGGCCTCATACAAACATCCAACTGTTGTTTACAGTGATTTAGGCTCAGGATCCTTGCGTACAACTGACCTAGGTTTAAATTTTAAGAAAAGAGTCGAAGAACTTTCTCGCGAATGGTCATTATTTCCAGTTGCCTCAAGTTATGCACTTGCTCAAAGAGGAGCACCTAAACCTGTTCTGCCAGAAAAGAATTTGAGGATAATTTGTGACAGTTTTGATTCACAATATGTCGAACATCTTTTAAAAGATGGCCACGATCATTTATTCATCGGAAGAAGTCCGGGTCATGCAGCAACGATTGGGCCTTTTGTTCAACCCGGTAATTCTCCTTGCCGGCGTTGTTTGTCTCTGATCGAGGCCGAACGAATAGGGGTGCAACAACTTTCAAAACCACTGAGCACAAGTGATGAGCTGCCTATTGCGATTGTGCATCAGGTTGCTGCATTGGCGGCACACGCGGCGTTGAAATTCATTGACACAGGTGAAAGTGAGCTTTTGGCGGCTCAGCTAATTGTGGATTTTCTAGATGCACTTACTCCACGGTTACAACGCTTTCCTCACCACCCTGGATGTAGTTGCTTGTGGCCGCAAGAAGATGTACTTCTTTAATAACGTAACAGTTTTGCACAGTCCAGGAAGCTATTAAATGAAGAGTATTGAAAGTAAGAAGAATTCATACCCACAGCCCAACGTAAACAATTCACACTAGAGAATCAACAAGAAAAGAGAGAAAAATGAAATCTATAAGTAAATCTTTGGTTATTGGCGAGCTACTCTTTCGCACGAAATTAGAGCGGGCCCATAAGAACTTCTATACAAAATTACGAAATGAACAAGGCGATGTACCTGGGTGGGTCTTAGTTGTATTGATGACCACAGGACTTGTGACTGCACTGTGGACTGTTGCTGCACCCCGTTTAACAGCAATACTAAAAAACTCTCTGGATGCCATGAATGGAATTCGCTAAGCAGATTGGAAGGTGATTATTTGTGAAGTACAAACCCAATAATCGTTGGCGAGATGAAAATGGAAATGTAGAAAGCGCATTGGTACTAATTCCATTGCTAATGCTCTTTCTCATTGCTATTGAGTTAGTGGTGACTACTAATCTTCGAAACAGTGATTTCGCACTAGCGCAGGGGGATGCAAGTCGCCGCGCAATTAGTGGTCAACTCCTACCATCGGACCAGGTGATTGAATTAGATTCGCCAGATTCATTTGCTCATATGAAGCTTTTGATTTCACATCGTAAACATTCACTTCCGCAACTAGTCCCAGGTTTAATTGCATTACTAGGTGGCAAAGCTGTAGTTGAAGTCAATGGTGCAGCGATATTGGAAACGACCAATTGATCAACAGACTGCGAGATGAATCGGGAAGTGCAATTGTTGAATTCGTCGCATTAGCAATTCCACTTTTTATTCCTATTTTTATCTACCTTAATAGCTTTGCATCAGTGAGTGGAAATGAAGCGCTCATCCGAGTATTAGCACGCGAAGGTGTCCGTGCATATGTGGCTAGTGACAGCGACCATGCCGGCAGAGCGGTATCTGGACAAGCCATTTCACTTATTGCCAAGAACCTTGGATTAAGTGCCAATGAGATTGATTCTCTTGCGGTGAATTATGAATGTTCGCGATTGCCATGTTTATCGGCGAATGGTCGCATTAAGTTAACAATTTCCTATGTAGATGGGCAGTCACATCGAAAAATACAGGCGTCTGCCCAAGAAAACATAAGCCCATGGAAGTAAAAAGATTTCCAAAATTTAGTAATGAACGTGGATCCTTAAGTGTTGTCATTATTGGCTTATTCGTTATTACTGTTGCATCTTTGATGGTGATGAGCGATATGGCAACAGTTTTTGTGGCAAAACGTTCATTAGCACAGGCAACTGAGGCTGCTGCCATGCGAGGAGTTCACACTTTGGATCGCAATTCTTATTACTCCGGTAAAGGCACCATTGCGACGACTCCTATGAGTTTAATCAATAAACGGGAGCATTCAAGCATTCCTATCGACTGCGATCGAGCAGTCCTGGATGTGATGTTAGAACTTCATAATTGGAGTCAAGATGAGAGTTCAATGAAACGTAAAGAGCTAGCTGGAATTGTATTAACGGATTTTGCTTGCGATGGAACTTCTATCGAGATTTCTACTTATTCAAAAGTGAGGTTTCCCTTCACAGTTCCATTTTCTACTATGGATTCAGCAGAGCTCACTTCGTCAGCGGGCAGTACAAATCAAGTTCAAGAAGGGTTTTATTTATTCGGTATCCGTTTGCATTAACCTGTCTTTATGCACTAAGTCAGAACGGTTTATCTCTATCTTTGGCTCCGCTATCCTTGTGCCATGGCTGCGCGCGAATATCAATTAGAGATTAATGAAATCGACGCAACCCTTGTATCGATTGAGAAAGTTTTAGACCTTCCTAAACTGCGTAAGCAAGCAGCTGATTTAGAAGCAGAAGCAGGAGTTCCCAATTTGTGGGATGACCCTGAAAATGCACAAGTAATAACTAGTCGCCTCTCTCGTGTTCAATCTGAAATCGCTAAGTTATCTGGTCTTCGTCAACGAGTTGAGGACTTGCCTATTCTCTTTGAACTGGCAGCAAGTGAGCCCGATGGATCGGGTGTCGCAGATGCTGAAAGAGAGTTGGATGCAGTTAAGAAGTCAATTGGTGAACTTGAAGTTCAAACACTGCTCAATGGTGAATACGATGACCGTGATGCCCTCATTACTATTCGTTCAGAAGCAGGAGGTGTAGAGGCAGCTGACTGGGCAGAAATGATCATGCGTATGTACTTAAGATATTGCGAGCGTCATAGTTTAAAAGTCGATGTTCTGGAAACCTCATACGCTGAAGAAGCTGGAATTAAATCAACAACATTTCGTGTCACTGCGCCATATGCCTATGGAACATTATCGGTTGAACAAGGCACACATCGTTTAGTCAGAATTTCCCCATTTGATAGTCAGAGCCGCCGACATACTTCATTTGCAGGCGTTGAAGTAGTTCCAGTTGTTGATCAGAGCGACCATGTTGAAATTGATGAAAAAGAAATTCGTGTAGATGTGTATCGCTCATCAGGTCCTGGGGGACAAGGTGTTAATACAACTGACTCTGCAGTTCGCTTAACTCATATTCCAACTGGAATCGTAGTTTCCTGTCAAAATGAACGGTCTCAGATTCAAAACAAAGCTACAGCGATGGCAGTTTTGCAATCAAAATTATTAGAGCGCCGTCGCCAAGAAGAGCAGGCAAAGATCAATGCACTCAAAGGTGACAACTCGGGTTCCTGGGGAAATCAAATGCGATCCTATGTTTTAGCGCCATATCAAATGGTGAAGGATTTACGAACTGATTATGAAACAGGAAATACTTCAGCGGTGCTCAATGGTGAGATTGATGAATTCATTGAAGCTGGCATTAGATGGCGCCGTAGTTCCTAAATCCCTCGAGTAATGCTTAAATCACAGTTTTTCCTAGGCTCATATGCGCGTTACTTACCCGCATTTCCCACAATTTTCCATAAACTATGGAGCAGGCCGAGAGCGGATTCCCCGATATTCGCGTCGCAGATGCAATAGGAGTTTTACATGATTCGCTTTGAGAACGTCACGAAGATCTACTCTGGTCAAGAACGAGCAGCTCTTGATTCAGTAAACCTTGAAATAGTAAAAGGTGAATTTGTATTTCTTGTGGGACTTTCAGGTTCTGGCAAATCAACTTTCTTGCGATTAATTTTGCGTGAAGAGCGCCCAACCAGTGGGGTAATTCATGTAGCAGGAAAAGATCTCGGAACTCTTGCTGCGCATAAAGTTCCAGAGCTGCGCCGTCAAGTAGGCACTGTTTTCCAGGATTTTCGATTATTGCCAAATAAAACTATTACCGAAAATGTGGCTTTTGCCTTGCATGTTCTCGGATATTCACAAAAGGAAATTAACCGCGAAGTCCCTGAAGTTCTAGAGCTAGTGGGTCTTGAAGACAAGGGCGATCGCTTGCCATCTGAGATTTCTGGTGGTGAGCAGCAAAGAGTTGCTATTGCACGCGCATATGTGAGCCGGCCACCAATCTTGATTGCAGATGAACCAACTGGAAACTTAGATCCAGCAACGTCGGTTGGAATTATGAAATTACTTGATCGTATTAATCGCGAGGGCACAACAGTTTTGATGGCTACACACGATGCGGGGATTGTGGACCAGATGCGAAAGCGTGTTATCGAACTTGATTTAGGCCATGTAATTCGCGATCAAGTTCGCGGCGTCTATGGATATACCGGATAAGGAAAGGGAGTAAGAATGCGCGCACGTTTCCTTTTAAGCGAAGTTGGCATCGGCCTTCGACGAAATATGACGATGACTTTTGCCGTCATTGTTACTACTGCGATCTCACTGTCATTGCTTGGAATCGGCCTGCTATCAAATGCTCAGGTCGGAGCGATGAAGGATTATTGGTATGACAAAATTGAAGTATCTGTATTTCTTTGTGGATCACTCTCTGAATCACCTTCATGTGCAGGTGGAGTAGTAACTTCGGATCAGCGCCTGCAGATTCAGCAGGATATTCAATCTATGTCTGCAGTCGACTCTGTATTTTATGAGTCACAATCCCAGGCTTTCGCACGTTTCCAAGAGCGATTTAAAGATTCAGCTATTGCGGCAAATGTGACTGCGGATCAACTTCCTGAATCATTTAGAGTGAAATTAAAGGATCCAACACAGTTTGCAGTAATTGTTAGCGCCTTCTCGGGACGTCCCGGTGTTGATGTTGTACAAGATCAACGCAGCATTTTGGACAAGTTCTTCAAACTACTAGGTGTGCTAAGAAATGGAGCATTACTCGTTGGATTCGCATCGGTGTTAACTGCAGCGCTTTTGATCAGTAATACCTTGCGCATTGCAGCCTTTAACCGACGCCGTGAAACTGGCGTTATGAAACTTGTTGGTGCGTCATCGTGGTCAATTCAGTTGCCGTTTCTTCTAGAAGGAATTATTTCAGCGATTGTTGGTTGGGCGCTAGCGACTGGTCTATTAGCAGCACTTAAAACCGTTATTGATTCCAAAGTTGCTCCGCTTCTTTCTTTCACCAAGTTCTTTGGTTGGGGAGAAGTCTGGGTTTCCTCGGCCTATTTGCTTGCAACGGGCCTAGTAGTTTCAACACTTGCATCAGTAATTACGCTTCGCCGCTACTTAAAGGTTTAAAGCCTTCACATCTAATGAGAGAATTGGCCTGGTAATCCTTTAGCGTTAATTACAAGGAAGGGCGGTGATGCGGTTATGGTAAAAGAAATAGGCCGCAAGGTCATTGCCCAAAACAAAAAGGCGCGCCACGATTATTCAATCGAGGACGTCTTTGAGTGTGGCTTGGTGTTAATGGGTACTGAAGTTAAATCACTTCGCATGGGTCGAGCATCCTTGATTGATGGCTTCGCCATGATTACTGATGGCGAACTTTGGCTCAGCGGTGTCCATATCCCTGAATACACCGAAGGCACGTGGACAAATCACACTCCGCGCCGTGATCGCAAACTCTTAGTTCACAAAAATGAACTCAATAAGTTAATTGGAAAACTCAAAGATTCTGGAACTACTTTGGTTCCCCTTTCTCTCTATTTCAAAGATGGAAAAGCCAAAGTTGAAATCGCAGTGGCGCGAGGCAAAAAAGCACACGATAAGCGTGAAGCACTTAAAGCTCGCGAGGCAGACCGTGAAGTTGCACGCGTAGTTTCTCGAGGTAGTTCGGGAAAGAGCGGTCGCGCTTCTAAGCGTTACGAGGACTAGCCTAAGAATTCCTCGCAATTATGGCTTGTCCGCTTTATGACTTACACTTGACCTACCGCCGCCTCGTTTGCCTAAATTTTTAGGCCGATTTAGCGACGGTAAGTAATGCGAATTACTTTGACAATTAAATAGAGGAAAAGAATTACGTTTCTTTTTCTCCAAGCTTTGTGTGCCTAAAGCACAAACATACTTGGGGGTGAACGGTCTCGACTTTGGATGTTGAGGCAGGGGAAGCGGGCCGAGGAAGCCGGAATGATCTCGTAAACCAATAATCCGTGCAAAAAATAACTGCTGACACTAATCAGCAAGCTTTCGAACTCGCTGCATAAGCATTTCGAAGCCGTTAGCCCAGGTGCCGCTCTCGACCTGGAACCTAGCGTCGCTAGAGGGCTTTTCACTTCGTTGGTGTTGCAAACAACGATGGAGAACAGTTTTGCAACTGAGTTCGTCGAAGAGTCGTGTGGAGAAACTTCGGGACTGAGAAAGCGTTAATCACACTACGCCCGTAGAAGCCCTGTTTTTGCACCGAAGGACCCGGGTTCGATTCCCGGCACCTCCACGACGAATGAGCAAT
>CAFAAU010000015.1_pt1 | contig 28487 bp, 24 predicted proteins | sample 7267661 | NCBI WGS metagenome assembly CAFAAU01 (sample SAMEA6813993, study PRJEB35770) | uncultured Actinomycetes bacterium | biome: Freshwater; feature: Freshwater reservoir; material: water | place: Czech Republic | collected 2017-08-18 | depth 30m m
GTCCTGCCATTCGGCGCGCTTATTGCGCAATACATATTCAAAAACGTGTTCGCCCAAAGTTTGACGCACTAACTCACTCTTTTCCATCTCAATGATGGCTTCGTTCAGATTTGAAGGCAGCGAAACTGGGTCCTTTGAATCCTGCAGCACATAGCTCTCTTCAACGCCTTTTAATCCCGCTGCCAACATCACGGCGTAAGCAAGGTATGGATTACATGCGGTATCTGGTGATCTAAATTCAATTCTTGTTGAGTTTTCTTTCTTTGGCTTATACATAGGCACTCGTACCAATGCACCACGATCACTTGGACCCCAGTTAACAAAAGCAGGTGCTTCTCCCCCGCCATGCAAACGCTTATATGAGTTAACCCATTGATTAGTAATTGCGGTGATTTCTGGTGCGTGTTTAAGCAGTCCGGCAATAAATGAGCGCCCTACTGCAGAAAGATTGAGTTCAGCATTTGGATCATAGAAAGCATTTTCTTCACCTTTAAATAGTGAAACGTGAGTATGCATTCCGCTACCTGGATGATCGGTAAATGGCTTTGGCATAAAGGATGCGTGGAAGCCTTGATCCATTGCTACTTCTTTAATTACATGGCGGAAAGTCATGATGTTATCGGCAGTGCTCAACGCATCTGCATAACGCAAATCAATTTCCTGTTGGCCAGGTGCGCCTTCATGATGTGAAAACTCAACTGAGATTCCCATTGCTTCCAATAAAGTAATTGCCTGTCGACGGAAATCATGACCTACTACAGCTGGTGTGTGATCAAAATATCCACCTTGATCAACCGGTATTGGTGCTTTGCCTGCCTCCGGTTTATCTTTAAATAAGAAAAATTCGATTTCTGGGTGGGTGTAACAGGTGTAACCCATGCTGGCCGCTTTTTCTAATGTTCGGCGCAAAACATTGCGAGGATCTGCAGGAGATGGTGAACCATCTGGCATAAAGATGTCGCAGAACATACGGGCAGCACCTGGGGCTTCGGTTCGCCACGGCAAGATAGAAAATGTTGCAGGATCTGGTTTTGCCAACATATCTGACTCAGTCACGCGGGCAAAACCTTCGATTGCAGAACCATCAAAGCCAATACCTTCAGCAAAAGCATTTTCTAACTCCGCTGGAGCGATTGCAACCGATTTAAGAAAACCCAAAACATCGGTAAACCACAAACGCACGAAACGAATATCGCGCTCTTCAAGGGTGCGAAGAACGAACTCTTCCTGCTTGCTGATTTCGGTACTCATGATTGGCATTCTTACAAATGCAGATTACGGCTGTGTTAACTGCCCTTAAATTACAAAGAAGTCAGCGTGATCCAGGTCAGTTTTTGGGGCTAAGTCCTTAGTAATTACGGCGTTAGCACTGATGCGAGATCCCTCACCTACGGTGACATTTCCGAGCACACGTGCACCTGCGCCGATTACTACATTATTTCCAATAGTTGGATGACGCTTGCCATGTTCAATGCCGCGAGCACCAAGGGTTACATCGTGATAGAGCATCACATCATCACCAATAATTGATGTTGCACCAATAACAACGCCCATACCGTGATCGATAAAGACACGACGCCCAATAGTTGCAGCTGGGTGTATTTCAATTCCTGTCGTAGAGCGCACTAAATTAGAATGAATTCGTGCAATCAATTTAAGGTGATGATTCCATAAGAAATGTGAAATTCGGTGTCCCCAAACTGCATGCACCCCAGGGTAAGCCAAAGCGACCTCTAAGCGATTGCGCGCTGCCGGATCATGACTTATCGCGTTATCAAGGTCTTCAATGATGCGTTTTAGAATTGACATCAATTAATCAACTAAATCTTCGTATAGAACCGTAGATAGATAACGCTCACCATTAGATGCACAGATAACAACAATGTTCTTGCCCGCAAACTCTGGTCGCTTTGCAATCTCTGAAGCTGCCCACAAAGTTGCACCTGATGAAATTCCAGCAAGGAATCCTTCTTCTGCTCCTGCACGTCGTGCATACTTAATTGCGTCGGCCGCAGTTGCATCTAAGACCTCGTCATAGACAGTGCGATCCAAAACATTAGGAATGAAGTTAGCTCCAATTCCTTGAATTGGGTGTGGTCCTGGCTCTCCTCCATTTAATATTGGTGATGCAGCTGGCTCGACACCAAAGACCTTAATTGCAGGGTTCTTTTCCTTTAAATATTGGCCAGTACCTGTAATCGTTCCGCCAGTACCAATGCCTGAAATGAATGCATCAACCTTGCCATCTAGATCACGCCAGATTTCTGGACCTGTTGTTGTGCGGTGAATAAAGGGACCAGCTTCGTTTTCAAATTGGCGAACTAGCACAGCACCTGACTCGGCAAGTTTTTCTGCGGCAGCAACTGCGCCTTTCATGCCTTCAGCAGCAGGAGTTAGTACTAACTCTGCCCCGTAAGCACGAATGAGCTTACGACGCTCTTTTGAAACAGATTCAGGCATTGTCATGATTGCCTTATACCCACGAGCTGCCGCAACCATTGCCACTGCAATTCCGGTGTTTCCAGATGTTGCCTCAACAATTGTTCCACCAGGCTTTAACTCACCACTTGCTTCGGCTGCATCAATCATTGCAACACCGAGACGATCCTTAACAGATGAAGTCGGGTTATAGAACTCCAGTTTGGCGTAAACATTTCCCGCAGCACCGTCTGTGATTTTATTGATACGAAGTAATGGTGTGTTTCCAAATATTTCTGTGATGCTGTTATAGATCTTCATAATTCTCCCTAGGTAAATTAATTAAAATGATTTAAAGCTGCAGGCAAAGCGGGCTAGAAAATCAGCAGCTGCAGGATGTAGAGAGACAGAAATCAACAACACGGTTTCGTGTGAATAACCAGTTGATTATTGATTTCATGTGCTAATTCTACTGAGAATAAATAATAGTGCGAGTTGCCAATCGTTTGCATAAAGAAAGTTGTCGCAGAAACTACTGCTCATTCCAGCGTGAAGTCATTGGCAAGCGACGATCTTTTCCGAAAGCGCGTCCTGAAACCTTCGTACCGGGTGGATATTGCCGACGTTTGTATTCGGCTTTATCCACTAATGAAATAACACGGCGCACTAATTCAGGATCAAAGCCCTCTGAAAGTAAGGCCTCATATCCATGATCTTCATCAACATAGGCTCGCAGCACCTGATCTAGCAATGGGTAGTCAGGCAATGAATCTGAATCCTTTTGGTCTGGGCGCAGTTCGGCGCTTGGTTCTTTACTAATCGAACGCTCTGGAATTGGAGGTGTTTGCCCCGCGGCAACAGCTTGTTCATTTCGCCAGGTTGCTAGCGCCCATACATCGGTTTTATAAATATCTTTAATTGGTGCAAAACCACCAACGGCATCGCCATACAAAGTTGAGTAACCAACAGCCAATTCGCTCTTATTGCCAGTAGCCAAAACAATATGGCCCTCTTGATTCGAGATACCCATCAAGGTTGTTCCGCGAACTCGTGCCTGCAGATTTTCTTCAGCTAATCCCTTAAGGACCATGTTGCCCATAAATGAATCAACCATGGGGGCAATAGGAGTGATCCTGAAGTGAATACCTGTGGCATCTGCCAGCTCTTGAGCATCTTCAACAGAGTGCTTTGATGAATACTTACTTGGCATAGCAACACCGTTGACTCGCTTTGCACCTAATGCATCAATTGCAATCGCAGCAACAAGTGCTGAATCAATTCCTCCAGATAAACCAACCAGGGCTGATTTAAATCCATTTTTGATTATGTAGTCCCGAAGCCCAATAACCAGAGCCGACCACATCTCTGCTTCATCACTCAGACGCGCTGCTATCACTGGGCTAGATGAAGAAGGTGAGGCATCTTCTGTAGAAATAATTACATCAGGCTTTGAGCTCTCCTGCACGCAATCAATTTCTACCACTAATAACCTGTCATCAAACTGTGGAGCCCTGGCAAGGAGGCCGCCATCTTTGCCAACAACGATTGTGTCTCCATCGAAAACTAAATCGTCCTGACCGCCGGTCATGTTGACGTATGCAAGTGGCGCTTTAATTTCGCGAGCACGTTGCTGCACCAAAGCCAATCGCACATCATCTTTATTTCGCTCAAAAGGTGATCCATTAGGAACAACTACTAGACCAGGTGTACGGGCGGCAACGGCGGCCATGGAGTGCCAAATATCTTCACAGATAGCAATGGCCACATCGACGCCATGGATGCGAACAACTAAGTCGCTGGTGCCAGGTGTGAAATTTCTGAATTCATCAAATACACCGTAGTTAGGCAGATGGCGTTTAACGTAGCGGGCCTTGATTTTTCCTTCATGGATAACTGCGACCGCGTTTTGTGGCCCATGATCCAAGTAGCCAATAACGGCCACAATGTCACCAGAAATTTGGGCAGCAATTTTTTCGACGAAATTAATACTTGCTGTTTGAAACGATGGACGTAGCGCTAAATCTTCAACGGGATATCCGGTCACGATCATCTCGGGAAAAACAATCAGGTGTGCGCCTTGGGCTTTAGCCGCCGAAACATTGTCGAGAATCAAGGCGCTATTGCCCGCCAGATCGCCCACGGTCGGATTGATCTGAGCTAGAGCTACAGACAACTTCATTTTTCAAGTGTAACGGGGGTACCCTTGTGCATGTACCCGGGGACTGCTTCTAGCAGCGTCGAGGAGAGGAAAATAATGGAAAGCCTTTATGGAGGTGCGCTGCACCGACGCGTGACTATCGCCGATCTTGCTGCGGCAAAAACCCGTGGCGAAAAATGGGCGATGCTCACTTCTTACGAGCAGATGACGGCCGAGATCTTTGATGAAGCAGGCATCCCTGTACTTCTTGTCGGAGATAGCGCTGGCAATAATTTCTTGGGTGAAACCAACACAATTCCAGTTACTGTCGATGAGCTAATTCCATTGACCCGCGCAGTTGTCAGGGGCTCATCGCGAGCCCTTGTTATTGCCGATCTTCCCTTTGGATCCTATGAATCCAGCCCCGAACTAGCCCTTGCTACATCAACACGTTTTTTCAAAGAAGCCGGGGCGATGGCCGTAAAAATTGAAGGTCCACACATTGCCACCGTTGAAAAACTTGTCGCCTCTGGAATCCCCGTGATGGGCCATGTTGGATTGACACCACAAGCGGTGCATTTATTAAGTGGCTACAAAGTGCAAGGCCGCAGCGATGGCGAAGCAATTGTGGATGCTGCCTTAGCTCTTGAAAAGGCTGGCGTTTTTGCAGTTGTCCTTGAAATGGTTCCGGCGCAATTAGCGGCGAAAATTACGGCCGCGCTAAAGATTCCTACTGTTGGAATCGGGGCTGGGATTGACTGTGATGCACAGGTATTGGTGTGGACGGACATGATGGGTATTACCAAGAATCCCCCTAAATTGGCTAAGGCATATAGAAATATGCGCCAAGAAATGCTGGCCGCTGCCAGTGAATTTGCCGCCGATGTAAAAGGCTCCTCATTTCCAGCCTCTGAACATACTTTCAACTAACCTGCCCTCGTGGCTAAATACACAATAGATCTATCCCCGCTGCGCAAATCAGCTGATTTTCGCAACTTATGGGCGGCCGGACTGATCTCTTATTTCGGCTCGATGATTACCTACGTTGCCGTCCCCTTTCAGATCAAAGAATTAACAAATTCATATGTAGCAGTGGCCTTAAGCGGCCTTATTGAAATCGCCCCTTTGGTTATCTTCGGACTCTACGGCGGAGTTTTAGCCGATGCCATTGATCGTAAGATATTGATTTGGATTACCGAAGCCCTTTCCCTGATTTTTACCGGTCTACTTTTAATTAACTCTCTCCTTAGCTCCCCCAGCATCATTTTGATTTACGTTGTTTCGGGATTATTCGCAGCAGTCAGCGGATTGCGCCAACCGGCGATGCAAGCCGCACTACCTCGATTAGTTGATCATGAAGATATGGCGGCAGCATCTGCATTAATGAGTCTTCGCTGGCAAGCCGGGGTCATCATCGGACCAACAATTGGTGGAGTTCTTATCTCGACATTTTCTGTAGCTGTTGGATACGCCGCCGATATTGCGACCTTTGTTATTTCGCTGATTCTGTTGGCCATGATGCGCAACATTCCTCCTGCCAAAGAGGCTGAAAAGCCATCCCTGGCAGCATTATTTGATGGACTTAAATATGCATTTGCCCGAAAAGATTTATTAGCAACCTATCTCATAGATCTTGCTGCAATGTTCTTTGCAATGCCTACTGCGCTGATTCCTTTTTGGGCAGATCAGTTAGGAGCTCCATGGGCTCTTGGTTTGCTTTATGCCGCTGGCACTGTTGGTTCTATCGCGCTCACGTTAACTAGCGGGTGGACGAAAAACGTTCGTTTCTATGGTCGTGCAATTATGTGGGCAGCATTTGGTTGGGGGGCTGCGATCGCATTGGCCGGTGCCACGCAATACCTAGTCCTGGTGTTACTTTTTCTTGCACTTGCTGGTGCCTCGGACATGGTCAGTGCCTTATTTCGATCTGCCATGTGGAACCAAACAATCCCCGATAATTTGCGCGGACGGCTGGCCGGTATCGAACTTTTGTCATATTCATTAGGACCATTAGCCGGACAGATGCGCGCGGCAGGAATGGCGGCTGCTTTTACTTTAACTATTTCAGTAACTGCCGGCGGAGTTATTTGCATGATTTGCGTTGCCCTACTGGCTGGTTTTTTTCCGATTTTGCGAAAATTTGACATAAAAACCGACAGATTTGCCCTCGAAAAGGCCGCTGAAAGTGAGAAATTACGCCTAAACCCTCAATCCGAGGAAGAGATTTCATAAATTTCGTAAAAATCTACATTTTTTTATATTTTTTCGGTTTTTTCTGATTTCAAATTATTTATTTAGTGAAATTTTCCCTAGATGCATAAAAAATAAACAAAAAGAATTTGCGACACGCACCAAAATATTTATCACAAAATGTTGGCATTTTTACCTAAATGATGTCACGCTTATCCACGAAAAGGTTTGGGTGACGGATCCGAACCATTCCGATAGGAGAAGTACGTGGCCGCAGCAAAGAAAGCAGCACCAAAGAAGCGTCGCAAGAAGGCAGCAGCTCCAGCAGCTGCACCAAAGAAGCGCCGCAAGAAGGCAGCTGCTGTAGCAGCTCCAAAGAAGCGCAAGAAGGCAGCAGCAAAGAAGGCTGCTCCAAAGCGTCGTAAGAAGGCAGCAGCAAAGAAGGCTGCTCCAAAGCGTCGTAAGAAGGCAGCAGCAAAGAAGGCTGCTCCAAAGCGTCGTAAGAAGGCAGCAGCAAAGAAGGCTGCTCCAAAGAAGCGTAAGAAGGCAGCAGCTAAGAAGGCTGCTCCAAAGAAGCGCAAGAAGGCAGCTGCTAAGAAAGCTGCTCCAAAGCGTCGTAAGAAGAAGGCAGCAGCATCAGCTGCTCCAAAGAAGCGCCGTCGCAAGAAGGCAGCTGCTAAGTAATTAGCAATTAAAAAAACCCGCCACTTTATGTGGCGGGTTTTTTTATGCAGTTTTTTTTCATCACTTTCTTATTCTTCAATTACCTCTTTACGAAGTGAATCTTCTATGCGCAAAAAGATAGCTGAAATAATCTCTTGATCCACCTTTGATAAATGATCAACAAATCTAGCTCGCACACTTTCGACATGATCCGGGGCGGCGGCAACTATTGCCTTCCATCCCTTGGGAGTCATCACGGCAAAGTAACCTCGCTTATCTGATGGGCAGGCTTCTCGCTTTACCCAGCCTGCTTTTTCCATGACCTTCATGCGGTGGGACAAACGCGAGCGCGATAACAATGCAATCTCGGCAAGTTCGCTCATTCGCATTTTGCGCTCTGGAGCATCACTTAACTGCGCCAAAATTTCATAGTCAGCCATCGACAAATCATGGCCCTCTAAATCACTATCGAGAGCCTCAAGTAAGCGCCGGCTTGCAATGATGTAGCGGCGCCAGGCCTTCATTTCGGCCGCATTGAGCCATCGAGGTGCGGTAGCGTTTTGGCTTGTCATACGGATAAGTCTACGCTAACGGTTGAAGATTCAACTACTTTTATTTGTGAAAGGTAAAGCCATTGAGTACTGGTTTCTCCTTTGATATCAAAGCTAGCCAAGAAGGTTCACTGGCTCGAGTTGGAACTATCACTACTCCCCATGGTCAAATCCAAACACCTGCATTTATTCCAGTAGGCACTAAGGCAACCGTTAAATCTGTTCTGCCTGAAGCCATGGCAGATCTTGGGGCGCAAGCGTTATTAGCAAATGCCTACCATCTGTACTTGCAGCCAGGCTCTGATGTTTTAGATGAGGCTGGTGGCCTTGGTCAATTTATGAACTGGCCCGGACCAACAATTACTGACTCTGGTGGCTTTCAAGTTTTATCCCTTGGTGTTGGCTTTAAAAAAGTATTAGCGATGGATGCCCAAACTTTTCGCCGCGATGATGTCATCGCTGGCAACAAAGAACGCCTTGCCCATGTAGATGATGAAGGCGTAACTTTTAAATCCCACCTTGATGGTTCAATGCACCGCTTCACCCCCGAAATTTCAATGAAGGTCCAACATGAAATTGGCGCCGACATTATGTTTGCCTTTGATGAGTGCACTACCTTGCACAACACTCGTCCATATCAAGAGTTAGCCATGGATCGCACATTAGCTTGGGCGGTGCGATGCCTCGATGAACATAAGCGCCTTACCGAAGAACGAACTACCAAGCCCTACCAAGCTCTTTTCGGAGTAATCCAAGGAGCTCAATATGAAGACCTTCGAAAGAAAGCTGCCGGTGATTTAGGTGGCCTTGAATCATCGGGCCAATCCTTTGATGGCTTTGGAATTGGCGGGGCGCTAGATAAGGCATCTCTGGGCACAATCGTTTCTTGGGTCAATCAGGTGCTGCCTGAAAATAAACCCAAGCATTTGTTGGGCATAGGAGCCCCAGAAGATCTCTTTGTTGGGGTTGAAAATGGAATCGATACCTTTGATTGCGTTTTAGCATCCCGAATTGCACGAACAAGTGCGGTGTACACGATGGAAGGGCGTTTTAACCTGTCTAATAGCGGTTATAAGCGCGATTTCACGGCCATTGACGATGAATGTGACTGTTACACGTGTACGCACTACACACGGGCTTATATGCACCATGTATTCCGCAGTAAAGAAATCATCGCAGCAACGCTAGCCACGATTCATAATGAGCGATTTATTGTGCGCTTAGTTGATCAGATGCGTCAGGCATTGCTAGATGGAAACTTTAACGAAATGAAAGCTGATTTCATGGGTCGATACAAACATCGCAGCGGACAAGCTCGCGACTAAGGCGTCTTATCTGCAGCCTTGCCTACCGTTGTCCATCCCCCAGGAACCATCTCTAGCGCCTCTTCTGGACCCCATGCTCCATCAAAATATGGATGCAGTTTTGCAGGGTTCTTTAAAATGTCATCGAGAATCTGCCATGAAGCAAGCACCGCATCGATGCGAGTAAAGCGGAAGTGATCGCCAATAATTGCGGCATCGAGTAAACGCTCATAGGCCTCTTTGCGTTGGCCAAGAGCTGCAGCAAATTCAACGGTCAAGTCAACGGTATTAGTTACCAAATCAGAGCCTGGTGCTTTTGCTTGAAGTGATAGATCTACGCCATCGTGGCGGCCCATTCGAAAGCGCACGATATTTGGTTCAGGGGCAGGTGCACCTTTAACCGTAAAGAGTTGGCGGGGTGGCTGCTTAAATTCAACAACGGCTTCCATTGTTGTCTCGGCCATTTTTTTACCAGTACGCAGATAAATTGGCACACCAGCCCAGCGCCAGTTATCAATAAATAATCGCATTGCTACAAATGTTTCAGTTTGAGAATGTTCAGCTACGCCAGCTTCATCCAGGTAACCCACGTATTGGCCGCGAACTACGTTTTCAGGGGCTACATCGCGCATCGCTGATAAGACTTTTATCTTCTCGTTTTGCAAAGCCGCAGCGCCCATATCGATGGGTGGCTCCATGGTCAACATTGTTAGCACCTGAAGCAAGTGGTTTTGCAAAACATCTCGAACTGCGCCCACTTCGTCATAAAACTTTCCACGGCCTTCGATTCCAAAATCCTCAGTCATGGTGATCTGGATATTTGAAATGTAGTTACGGTTCCAGACCGGTTCAAACAAGGTATTGGCAAAGCGGAAAACCAGCAGATCTTCTACTGATTCTTTACCCAGGTAATGGTCGATGCGATAAATCTGATTTTCTGGCAAAAGCTTTTTCAAAGAATCATCCAAAGCGATCGCCGAAGCTAAATCGCGTCCAAAGGGTTTCTCAACAACTACTCGAGCACTAGCAGTAAGGCCAACAGCATTGAGGCCTTTAGTTACATCGGCAAACATGTCCGGAGCAATAGCTAAATAGACCACTGGTAGTTCAAAGCCGGCTAGGGCTTTATGAAGATCTTCAAAAGTAGAAGGCTCCTTGTAGTCACCTACCACCAGATGCATCTCATCGAGTAGATCCTTCAAGACTTGCTCATCAACAATTTGGCCTAATACCTCATTGCGATCTCGAATAGATTTTTCAACTATCTCTTTAAATTTTTCTTGGCTCCATTTAGTTGATGCCACCGCAAATACCGGGATTTCTAACTCGCCCGCTTCTTGCATTTCATATAGTGCTGGAAATAATTTTTTCTTAGCTAAATCTCCGGTGGCCCCAAAGAGCACCAGTACATCGGCACGTTTCAAGGAAGAGGACCTTTGTTAATTTTTCTTGGGATGTGGTTCGTTGTGCCCACCAAATTTATAGCGCATTGCACTTAATGCCCGATTAGCAAAATCATCATTTCCACGGGATGCAAAACGTGAATATAAAGAAGCACTCAAAACATGTGCAGGAATTCCAGCCTCTAGTGCAGCTTGTACGGTCCAGCGACCTTCACCGCTATCGCTGACTTCGGTTGAATATTCAGATAGCTCTTTGCTCTCCTGCAGAGCCTGGGCTGTTAGATCTAACAGCCATGAAGCAACAACACTTCCGCGGCGCCAGGTTTCGGTAATTTCTGGAATATTTAAATCATAAGCCGGGTTCATGCCATCTGCGGCATCAAAGATTGCAAGGCCTTCAGCAAATGCGGCCATCATTCCGTATTCGATTCCGTTGTGAACCATCTTCACAAAGTGGCCAGCACCGGCTGGGCCGCAATGGAGATATCCATACTCGCTTTGCGTTGGAGCACCGCTTCGCCCAGGTGTGCGATCGGCGGCTTCGACTCCTGGGGCTAAGGCTTTAAAGATGGGATCAAGGGATGTTACAACCTTTGCATCTCCGCCAATCATCAAGCTATAGCCACGTTCTAGGCCATACACGCCGCCACTTGTTCCTACATCTACAAAGTTAATTCCTTTGGCGGCTAACTTCTTTGCATTAACAACATCGTTTTTATAATAAGAGTTTCCGCCATCGATGATCGTGTCGCCCGCTGATAAGTGTTCGGCGACTGCATCAATTGTTGAATCAGTAACTGCGGCTGGAACCATAATCCAGACAGTACGAGGAGTTGGAAGGGCTGCAGCCAGCGCTTTTAAATCAGCTGCCGGTGTGAAGCCTTCACTAGAAAGGGTTTTGATTGCATCAGGGCTGACATCGTGAACAACTGATGTGATTCCAGATTGTCCTAATCGACGGACGATATTGGCACCCATTCGGCCCAAACCGACCATTGCAAAATTAACTGTGCTCTCCATGGGGCCAGTCTACTCGCTGCTACTTATTCTGCGAAAAAAGCCTCGGCATCAACGATTAATCGGGTTAATTGCGCCGCCATTACATGGCCTGCAGGAATCGAGCGGTCGGCTTCAAGAATCTGAGTAACTGCTGGGGCCTTAGCTTCACCCGTTGCGATGATCCACACTTGATCAGATTTATTAATGAAATCCATTGAAAAAGAAACACGTTGTAGTGGTGGCTTGGGTGAGTCAGTAATAGGGATTGCTTTGGCAGTAAAACTAGTTTCTTTCTTACTGTCCCAATGGTTAGGAAACAACGATGCTACATGTCCATCTGGTCCTAGTCCCAAAACACAAATATCCATTGTTATCGCTGAAAGTTCTGCCTCATAAGAAGCTGCCGCTTCAATAACATCGACTCCGTCATTTGTTGATTTCACTTCATGCACTAATACCGATGTATTTGTAAGTCCAGTGCGAACTGGCCCAGAATTGCGCAGTGGACTATCGGCAGTATCAAAGCGTTCATCACTAAACCAGATATGCAAACCTTTTAAATCTTTGGCACTGGTATTGAGTTTTTCAACTAGGGCTTCAGCAAATTGGCCACCCAATGTCCCACCAGTGAGTGCGATATGGCACGAACCTTTTTCAGCCAGGTGTATCCAAATAATCTCTAACGCTTCCATGACCGTGGCGCTGACCAGTGCATTAGCATCTGCATACATCGTGAGATCTAGATCTTCATTCAACGCGAGACTACTTTCGGTAAATTCCAATTAAACTTTATCGAAATTTCGCGCACTAATACAACGCTTAGGCCAGAAATAATCGCTGCGGCTAATTCGTCAATATTCCATTTAGCCAGAAGTAAATAAATAAGCGCGCCAGCCAACGCACTCGTTCCTACAGTTTCACGGTGTAATAGAACAGGTTGAACTTGGCACAAAATATCTCGAAACAATCCTCCAGTAACAGCCCCAACAATTGCTAATACAAGGGCGGCCAGAAAAGGTGCATCATGAGTAAGTGCGAACTGGGCACTTGAAACCGTTGCAACACCCAGTCCCAAAGTATCTAAAGACAAAGCAAATCTGCCTACTTCTTGTTTCTTTCCAATTGCGATCGTGATTATTACTGCGGCAATAATTGGAAAAAATAGCCACGGATGCAAAATCCACGGTGGACGCTGGCCCATGAAAATATTTCGCAGAGTTCCACCCGAAATTGATGCGATTGCTGCAATCAGCAATATGCCACCGTAATCAAGACCCTTGTTTGCTGCAACGCGTGCTCCAACTAATGCAAAGGCAAAAGTTGAAACTAGATCGAGTCCGTAAACCAGTAGTTCTAGATCCATCAGGATCTACTACTTCTTAGCGGCTAGTCGAGCCTCACGACGAATACGCTGTTCGGCAGGATCTGGTACAGGAACAGCTGAAATCAAACGACGCGTGTAATCATTTTTAGGGTTAAGCAAAATAGCGTCACGATCGCCTTCTTCAACTAACAAACCATTTTGCATTACTGCAATGCGATGAGACAGGATGTCTACAACTGCTAGATCGTGGCTGATGAAAAGACAGGCAAACTTCAGCTTCTCTTGAAGTTCTTGTAATAAATCTAGGAAGCGGGCTTGCACAGAAACATCAAGTGCCGAAGTTGGTTCATCGGCAATCAATAGATCTGGCGTTAGCGCTAAAGCACGGGCGATACCTACACGTTGGCGTTGTCCACCAGAGAGTTCGTGCGGATAACGGTTGCGATAACTGCGTGGAAGTTCTACTTGATCCAATAAATCTTCAATCATGTGTGCAAGTGCATCACCCTTAGCAATTTTTGCTAAGAAGATTGGTTCTCCGATGGATTCACCTATTGGAAGGCGTGGATTTAATGATGAAGCAGGATCTTGGAAAACAATCCCTGTATGGCGACGAATAGAAAATAAATCCTTCTGAGTCGCGTGACTGATATCTTTACCAACAATCTCAATGGAACCAGTTTTAATCGGCAATAGTCCAATAGATGCGCGACCAACAGTGGTTTTGCCAGAACCAGATTCGCCAACAAGGCCAACAATCTCACCCGGGTAGATTTCAAGGTTAAAGTTTTTAACTGCTGTAAATGCAGGTATGCGCCCACGCTTTGGATACTCAATAGTCACGTCAGTGAGCTTTAAGACTGGTGCTGGTTTTGCGCTTTCCGAATACGGCATAGTGCGTTTCTTCGTAGAACCAAGTTTTGGTACAGCGCCAAGAAGTTGTTGCGTGTAAGGGTGTTGGGGATTATTGAAGATTTGGTCAGCGCTTCCGCGTTCAACTGTCACTCCATCTTTCATAACCAAGATTTCATCAGCCATATCGGCGACAACACCCATATCGTGAGTGATTAATAAAATCGCAGAATTGAGCTTATCTTTTAGCCCGCGCATCAAATCAAGGATTTCGGCTTGAACAGTTACATCCAGCGCAGTTGTTGGTTCATCAGCAACTAGTAAACCTGGATCGCAGGCTAGTGCTTGCGCAATCATTGCCCGCTGGCGTTGTCCACCTGAAAGTTGGTGAGGATATTTATTAATAGATTTCTCTGGTTCCGGAATATCTACCAAGGTGATTAACTCCAAGGCGCGCTCATGCGCCTGAGTTGGACCCATATCAAAGTGATTGCGCAATGTCTCAACAATCTGGAAACCAATTGTGTATACAGGGTTAAGCGCCGTCATAGGCTCTTGGAAAATATAGGCAACTTCGCGGCCACGGAATTTGCGTAAAGTTGCAGAGTTAGCGTTAAGCATCTCTTCTTGTTTAACTTGAACGCTTCCAGACATTCGGGCATTGGATGCAAGTAACGACATCAAACCAAGGGCAGTTGTTGATTTACCGGAGCCTGATTCGCCCACGATGGCAGTTACTTTGCCTGCGTTAAGTTCTAGGTTCATATCAATTACTGCTGGATACCAAACACCATCTACCCAGAAATCAACGTTGAAATCACTAATCTTTAAGACTTGTTCAGACATGTGATGCCTCGACCTTCTGTGACAAGATTGGAGTGTGAGTAACGTCGAAATCTTCAGGCCCCGCAGCAGCGTTTTTGCCGCTTTCATTGCCTACAGCGTTATCGCGATTATGGTTATTCAAACTTTCTTCATGAGCGATGCCCATGGGTGCATTAGTGCAACAATCTGGGGTACCTTCGTAGCAACTTTGAGCTACCTGATTTTGCATAGACCAAAGGTCGAACTCTTTGATGAGGGAATTAGAATCACTAATCCATTTGATCAAATCACTGTGGGTTGGCAGAGCGTTGACAGTATTGATGCCAAATACACCATGAGTATTCAAGTTGCTAACAAAGTTATTTATGCGTGGGCTGCTCCCGCACCCGGTCGATATCACAGCAGAACTATCCATCCCAGTGAAATCAAGGGGATGGATATCGGAATTGGTGGACTTATTCGTCCGGGTGATAGTCCTAGAACTCACAGTGGTGCTGCTGCTTACCTTGCCATCATGCGACTTAAGAGTTTTAGAGACGCTGGAAGTACGAACGGTTGTAACAGCAGCGCTATTACGAATAAAAATGGATTGCTCATTCTGATTATCAGCTTTGTGCTGGGTATCATTTTTAATATCTATCATTTTTGAACTCCGGTTTTTGACCCGAGTTTTGCGCGATCACGGTCTTTACGTGTAAGTCGACGGCGCTGGCGCGGATCGAATGCATCACGCAAACCATCACCAATAAAGTTAATACTTAAAGCTATGACGATAATAAATAGACCGGGATACCAGAACAGCCAAGGCCTTGTAGTGAAGGATTCCTGATACTGACTAATTAGCGATCCCAAAGAAACATCGGGAGCTACTACACCAAAGCCCAAATACGAAAGCGCAGTTTCAAGAAGAATCGCACCTGACATCAATAGCGTCACAGACACAATAATGATTCCCACTGCATTTGGAAGAATGTGCTTAAAGATAATGCGACGATTAGTAGCACCTGCTACACGCGCGGCATCAACGAATTCACGTTCACGTAAAGTCAAGAATTCACCACGGACCAGACGTGATAAGCCTGTCCAACCAAATAGTCCAAGGTAAAAAGCTAAAAATGCAACTCCTAGGTTGCCAAAGTGAAAACCGATAACAGATCCGATAATGATAGTTGGCACAGTTATGATGAAATCTGTAAAGCGCATCAAAATGGCATCAATCCAGCCCCGATAAAAGCCAGAAATTGCTCCGACCACTGTTCCGATAACTCCTGCAATCGCACCAATGATGAATGTGACCATCAATGAGCGTTGTGCCCCACGCATAACCAGAGCTAGATAATCACGACCGATATCATCCTGTCCAAAGGGATGATCGCCCAAGTGAACTCCGTTGCCACCTAGAAAATTTGGTACAACACTAAGTGTCGGACAGCCGACTAACCCATCCTTGCATTGGCCAAGAGTAAGTTCGGGCAAATCTTCTATCGAATATTTCCACCACCCAGGGATGCGAACTCCAAAATACTTGGCATCTAATGCCGAATACACCAAGCCAATGATTGAAGTTAAAACAAAAATTGACACCATTGCACCGCGGTGCCTAAAAAATCGTTTGCGAACAATTTGGCTTTGGCTTAAGCCTTGTGTTTCTCTTTCAATCAAGGAGATCTCTGCTGAATCGCCTTCGACAGAATTATTCTCGTTCATGCACCGGATCCTGTTCTGATTCGAGGGTCAAGGGCTGAGTACAGTAAATCCGCGACTAAGTTAGCCATAAGCGATAACGTGCCCGTCAGGAAAAAAACGCCCATAAGTAAGTTCAAGTCAAAACTATTAATAGCCATGTTAAAGAGCGTTCCCATACCTTTCCAACCAAATACCTTTTCTGTGATAATCGCCCCACCGATAATTCCTGCAAAGTCCACAACAATAATGGTCGACAGAGGAATCAAAGTATTTCTGAATGCATGGCGCATAATTACCGTACGCTCTGAAAGACCTTTAGCACGTGCAGTGCGTATGTAATCTTGGTTGAGTACTTCTAGCATCGTTCCGCGTGCAAATCGGATATAACCAGCAAATGAGATTGCGGTTAGGGCTACTGTCGGCAAGATCAAGTGCATGAGCAAATCAAGTGTAGTAACCCAGTAATCCCCGGGCTCCAAAAGTGAATTTGCCTGGCCCACCGTTGGTACAGGGCGATAATTAATTGCATCAGTGCTAATAAAACGTGGCCAAGTGCTCATCAATTGGTCTAGAAGGCGAATCAAGCCCATGAAAATTCCAGTGAGAATGCTTGTTCGAATTATGGCAATTTTGTCTATTTTTGCGAAGAAAAGTGAAACTAGAACAGCGCTGAGCAAAGTTAGTGCAGCCATTGCTAGTAAAACCAGGGTTTGATTGGAGAGTTTAAAAGCCCATTTGGTTGGGTAATAAAAAACTAGTCCGACAACGGCCATAGTAATTGAAGATCGAAGTGCTGACTTATTATTGATGCCAACAGATAATTGGGTGACTCCAAAAGCGATTCCGATGGAGGCAATGAAGAAGAATATAGGGCCAAAGCCTGGTTCTAAGAACCAGTTGATTTTCTGGAGTATCCATAAAACAACCATTGTGCTCAGAGCAACTGCGCTAAATATTGAGTAGCTCTTTCTCCGTGCGCCACCAGCTATTGATGCAACTATCAATCCGATTACAACACCAATGATTACCAACGCTCCAAGTGAAATCGTGGGTTTATCCAGCCAGTTATTAAATTGAATTGCCATAAATTGCTTAAGCAGAACCGCTACCCAGAAAATTGGGAGAGAGAAAAGCAAGAAGGAAACGAAAGTCATTGAGTAATCAAATTTGCTGTACTGGCGAAGCGCAGTAACGATTCCAACTGAAATTCCAAGCACCATCGCCAAGATCGAAGCAGTGAAAACTAAGCGCAATGTTGTTGGGATTGCTGATAAAATTGCCGTACCCACGGATTCTCCAGTTCGCGTAGAACCTAAATCCAATTTACCTACAAAAATCCCCAAAACTCCACGAAGCCAAAGAAAATATCTAAATGGTGGCGGGATATTTAGCTGCAACTCACGGGTTAGCGCAATGATCTGCTGCTTAGCTCGTGGATCTTGGCTAATTTTAAGTTCACCGATTGGATCACCAGAAATTGCAGCCAAATTATAAAGAAGAAAACTCGAGCCCAACAAAATCACACCTAATGTGCCAATTCGTCGCATGATATAGGCGAACAAGATCTACTCCTTTGTGCTGAAGATTATTTATGGTTCCCTAAGAGAGAGATACTAACCTGTTGCAGACTTAAAAATACGGCACCCGCGTGATGCGGGTGCCGTATTTGTTAAGAACTTCCTAACTTATTTCAGTTTAGAAGTGCCAATCCCATACGTTCCAAAGAACTGTTGGGCTTAGCGGGGCTGGGTCCATTCCCTTGAGATCTGAGTTGTAAGCAACAACGCCAGGCCATTGGAAAATAGGAATTGAAACAGCATCAGCAATCAGAATCTTCTCAACTGCTACGTACTTTGCGTAGATCTGAGCTGGGGTTAATACATCAGTTTCAAGCGATGACACAATTTCATCAACTGTTGCATTTTCGTATCCAGTTTGTGACTCTGTTGACTTGTAACTTCCGTAGTTTCCAGATTGGGTTACGGCAGTCTTTGACCAAGCATAGAACTGGACATCGTATTTATTGTCTTCAAGGAACGCTGACCAACCTTGAGTTGGTGTTATGTCCACATCAAAACCAGCCTTGGCTTCTTCGGCCTTAACTAGCGCAGCTTCTGCAGCACGGCGAGGGTTGCTTGGTTGGCCCCAAAGCATCTTAATCTTTACACCTGTAGTACCAGCGTTTGGATAGTACTTCTTAACCAATGCTAAAGCAGCTGCTGTGCGTTGTGCTTGAGTTCCCTCAGTAAACTTTTCAGCTCCTGAATCTGCAACCATCTTCTTGTATGCCGTTTCACCAGGGAAGTACTGCAGTGAGTTCATCACAACAGCCTTTGGGTTCACCGGCTTAACAATCTTGTCGATGATTTCCTGACGTGGGTAGGCAAGCAAGAATGCAGTACGCAAATCCTTAGCTTGCTGTGAGTAACCAGCAAATGGACCTGTGTACTTATCTTTCACACCTTGTGCTGATCCGCTTCGAACTTCAACATGCTCGTATGAAGAAATTGCAAAACCATCAACGTTAACTGCTGATCCGATTTTATTAAGTGCTGCTACAGAATCGGCGGTCGCAATTGCTTCATAGACATCTACCTCTTTGTTAGCAAGTGCTTGCGCAGCTGCAGTTGAATCAGGAATTGTCTTGAAAACCACAGTTTCGATTCCGCTTGTGGCAGGACCAGAATTGTAATTTGGATTCAATTTCATCGTTACTGTTTGGTCTTTCACAATTGATGAAACAAGGTACGGACCATTACCAACAAGTAGCAATGGATTTGTCTTTGAATCTACTGTTGTAATGTCATAAGCATCAGACCAGACCTTGGCAATCTTTTTCAAGGTTGCTGTGTCTTTTGATTGGTAAGCAGTGAGGAACTTGCTCTTCAATGCAACATTGTGAGGATAGGTTCCAAGCTTCTTCTCACCGTTGGCTAGAGCCATCAGTGTGTGCACTGGTGATGGTCCTGGACCATAAAGCTCCCAGTCTGGGAAGAACTTCTTGTATGTAAGAACTACAGACATACGATCTGATGCAATTGAAACATCTTTAATCAGTTCGTTGTAAGCGCCATTGTAACCAAGTGAGTCAAATGACTGAAGAGTGTCACTTGCTGGATCTCCAAGACCGGCTGCAATTGAATAGTCATTTGATGAAAGGATGTGTGATAGAAGTAGATCTACACCAGTAATTGGTGTGCCATCTGACCACTTCACGCCCTTATTCACTGTGTACTTCACTTTAAATTCAGAAGCAGTTCGCTTAGTAATCTTGTAAGTACCGAATGCTGTATTTCTAACATAATCAACTTTATTGTTGTAATAGGCAAATCCCATACTTGATAAGTATGCAACATTTCCATTGAGCACTAAGTTGTGATCAGGCTGTGATGGATTTAAAGATGTGAATGTATTTGAATCCACAATCACAACTGTTGAACGCGTAGCTGCATTAGCCGGAGACAAAGTCCCAAGAGCTAAACCTGCAACCGCGAGTACTGCTAGCGCAACCTTTGCGCCGCGATTTTTCTTCATATTTCCTCCTCGAGGGATTAGTAAAAGCGTCTGTGGAGAGTCGACCTGCCCCATAGGCGCTTTTGGTGGAGTGAGTCTGCCCGAATTGCCCGGTTAAGTGCAACAGGTGAAGGATTTGTCTGAGCGTGGGTTTTGTAACGATGTACGTGATAATCCAGGCTCACGGGTAGGAAGACGGGGTGATGCCTAGGCCTTCTTTCGAGCAGCTTCGATTTTGGCAGTTGTCAGATGAGGAACAGCAATTGCCCACAAGAAAAGCCCAAGAATGGCTGAGATGAAATATGGAGCCCGAAGGGCATATTCACGTGAGGCAAAGTGCGTGATCAGGGTTACCAAACCCCCTCCAACAAACATTCCAATAGGAATTGAGCCCCACGCGAAGAATCGATAGACACTATTTACTCGACCCAATAAATGTGAGGGGATGATGCTCTGACGCAATGAGACTGTAATGGTATTCCATAACACACCTAACATGACTTCAAATAATGTCACCACCCACACCACTTGCCATGACGAAGTTAATCCAACTATTAGTGATGCCGCCGGTCCTACCGCCAATGTTAAGGCTAGAGATCTTCCACTACCCAATTTTGAAGAAATTTTCGGCGCGAGTAGTCCACCGATTGTTCCGCCAATAGCGCCAGCAGTTCCAAGAATTGCAAAGATAAAAACTGAAGTGTGCAATACCTCTTGGGCAAATAAAATAAAAACAGCACCAACCATTGTGCCAAGACCGTTCATGCAACCCAAAATAATCGCCATAGGACGCAAAAGAGAGTGCGACCATAGCCAGTTATAGCCCTCTTTAATCTCTGCTTTAAAGTTGATTTTTTCTTTTGGAACTTCTCTGGCTACAGGCTTAAAACTTCCCTTAAGTGAGAAAATTAATGCAACTGCAAAGAAAAATGAGGCTGCATCAAAGAAGAATGGCAAAAAAATGGCTATGCCAATGAGAAGTGAACCTAACGGTGGTCCAATAAAACTATTGGTTAAAGACTCGGCAGACCACATCCGACTATTTGCTACTTCTAAATCCTCTTTACTCACCACCGAGGGCATCAACGACTGTGCGCTGTTATCACGCAACACTTCGGCTAAACCGAACAGAAATGCAGTTAAAGTTAGAACGCAATAAAGCAACCAGTTAGTTTCTAAATCAGTGATTTTAGTTAAATCATTCAGGGATGGAAGTGAATCGTGATTGAAGTAAACAAATATTCCCACAATCACCGTGAGTAAACCTCTAATGAAATCCATTCCAACAATTAATTTCCTGCGGTCAAATCGATCAGTTAAGACCCCTGCATGCAGGGTAAAAATCAACCAAGGTAATCTGGATGCAAAACCGGCAGCGGCTATCAATATCGGAGATCTAGTGACTGCTGATGCCAGCCAGGGATAGGCAACCATAGAGACTCCATCACCCAGGTTTGAAATTGCAGTAGCAGTCCAGAGTTTCCAATAGGACGCTCCTAATGATTTACCCATTTCTTTCTCCTTCTCTTGCCGTTTGGTCCTCTACGTGTAATAAAAAGTTTAGTGAGAACATTGCAATGAGAGTTGCTATTGCACCACCAACAAATAGCGGCAATCGCAGGCCACCCCTAGCCACAAAACCACCTAGTAAGGATCCAAAGGGCATTAATCCCCAGACAATTGTGCGTCGTGTCCCATGAATACGGCCAAAGAGATGACCTGGAATTACAGATTGATATGTTGCCATCAATAAAATATTCCAGTTGGTAATCGTGAATGAGACAATTGTGGCAAGCCCAAGAAATACATAGATATTGGGCGAAAATCCTTCTAGTAGAACTAAAAATGAACTTATGAAGATGGAAATTGCCATGACTCTGCTGCGTCCATACATAGTTGAAAGTTTAGGCGCAGATAATCCACCCAGAATTGCGCCTAATCCTTGAACTGCCAATGCCAAACCAAAAAATGATGGCGATAGATCTAATTGCTGCAAAATGAATAAGACAATTGTTGATGTCGCGAGCGAGTAACAAAGCCCAATACTCGCCGTTATAACAACAAGCCTTAAAAGTGGCTTATCCCTATACAGATAATTTATACCGAACTTCATTTCGGCAACAAAGTTTGGCTTTTCCTCTTCACAAACTCCACTTCGTAATTCTTGTAAAAACTTAATTGGGATAGCGGCAGCCAAACCTGCAGCAACTAAAAATCCTAAACTATTTGCAATAAACGGCAGATAAATTGCAATGGCATATAGAAATCCACTTAAGGGGGTACCTATAAATCCTTGTATAACAGTCTCTGAAACTTGAAGTCTAGAATTGCCTTTCTCATATTGAGCTTTATCCAGAATCTGAGGAATGAGGGATTGGGAAGTTGTATCTGCTGTAACTTCACATACTCCAATAAGAAAAGTTGCGATGAAAAGCCAGTAAATCGTCATGGTCTGTGTAGCAATTGATAGAGCCATCAGTCCGGCGATTCCAAACCGAACTGCGTTTGCTCCTGCCAATAAAAACCTTCGGTCGACGCGATCAACAAGGGCGCCGATTGGAATCGCAAACAAAAGCCATGGCAACATTACTAATGCACTAATTGCCGAGATAAGAACGGGATTCCTAGTCAGCGTCACCGCTAGAAGCGGGGCTGCAGCTACTAAAACTCCATCAGCAAGATTTGAAGCCAGACTTGCGCCCCACATGCGATTAAATGCAGGCCCTAAAGATTTCATGCACGCCAGCCTAGTGCTGTGAGTTATATAAGTAAGAGCTTTTTAGCTTTTTCAACTGCGGTATGACGCCCATTGGCGTCTAACTTTCGGTAAGTATTTCGTAAATGTGTCTTCATCGTATTTTGTGAAATATGCAAAGTTTTGGCAATTACAGATATCGGATTTCCAGTCGTAAGGTGCTTGAGGATTTCTAACTCTCTTTGAGTCAAACTCTCTTCTAGCTCGCCTGAGTTGTTATTCATTGTATGAAGTCTTTGAGTCATTGCCTGCACAAGCCGTTCCATATAGATAGTTGGTTTTGCGGCGGCGGCTTTAACAATCAATGTGTACATGCCGGTTTGTCGAATAAAGTATTCAAAGTAACCATTTTCAGCACCAAGATCCAATGCCCTGTCCAGAGATTTAAGTGCAGATTTTTCTTTCTCTAAATTGATACTCGCTTCTGAAAGCCACTTATTAATCTTCTGCCTAACCGTGTTTTCAGGAAGTTCTGCGATTTTTGCAGCTACTGTTTTGGGATTCCTTGTTAGTTCAATATTCCCTTGTATTTGACGAACTAGCTCTATTGGCGGCATACGATTAATCAATTCGTCGGCTCGGGCCCAATCTTTAGTCATTAACCGTAAGAAAATTTCGCTCATATCAATCACCCAACTCAGCTGGTTGGGGGTTTGTAGAGTGGATAGGAATTTTCGTTGATTTGAAATCAACTCTGATGATGCTGACAATGAGCCCTGACTAATCCGAATCCGGATGCCTGTTCCCTCAGCCATAAAAAACCACGGCCAGATTTCCCACTCTTTTGCTAGTTCCATGAGTTTTTCTAGAGTCTCCAGACACTCTTCCAGATTTGATGCCTCCAACTGACAACGGGCAAGCACCATCATGGCATCGAGAGGTCCATTGATTCCGGCATATCCGATTTCAGAACCTAGAGATATTGCAATGGCGGCAACCTCGGCGGCTTTGAAATATTCTCCTTCTGAATAGAGAACCATCGATTGAACACAGTTGAGTTGATATGCCAACAAAGATTTATCGCCCTCGGTTGGGAGTAACAGTGCTTGCGCATAGGCTTGATTCAAAGCATCAAATTCATCATAGATAAAAGCTCTACGTGCACGAAGTCGCAATAAAGACATGATGTCAGATGAATCCAGTGAGCTCTTATTCTCATTCGACGCAAGGGCGACATCTAGTGATTGGGATGTTCGATCGAAATCACCCCGGGCGAAATAAATGTTCGCGTTGACCATAGAGCTTAATTGATGCAACAGAGCACCATCTGGGGAAACACTAGCTATGTATTCTAATTCCGAAGCTAAGGCTTCAGCGCCTTGAAAATCACACATTGTAAGGTGTCCTACAACTTTGATTGTTTTGCGCATCACCTCACCTGCTGGGGAATCATCGCCCGCGAAGTGAGACCATCTAATTAGAAGATCGCCGCGCCCAATAGCCGCCATTTCGCGGACGCTGGCTCTAAATATTTCAGTAAACCTTTCGCGATTACCAGACAAATAAATAAAATTGAGTGCTTTTGATAGCTCTCCTCTAGTTACAAGAAGCTCAGCAAGTCTGCTCTGAATATTTCTTGTTTTATCTGTTGATACTTGAGGAATTTTGCGCAAAGTTTCAAACATTACGGGGTTGAATCTATACGTACGAATCTTTGAATTTGTAAGAGTAAAAAACAATCCGTCGGCTGCAAGGCGATTGAGAAAAGCCTCAGAATAATCCTCTTCCAAAATGATTTGAGCAATTTCAGTGTCAAACTCTTCTATAATGCTAAGTTTTAGAATTTTATCCTGTGTTGAGTTTGAAAAAGTCCCATAAGTTTCCATTGCTAAAATTCCTATTGGATTAACGTCAGAAAAAACTGCCTCAGAGAAAGTTGTGCGAGAGTTTCCTTTTGTAATATGTCGGCACATCAATTGCACGGCTGCCGGCCATCCTTGACAGTTCCCTAACTCTTTAGCATTTGCCTTATCTGTTAAATCAACATTATTTATTTTCGCTATCGCTTCTACTTCCTTGGTAGTAAATTTCAAATCTTCACTTGTAATTATGCTTAGATTTCCAATTGCTGCATATCGAGCTAGCGAGGTTAACGGAGTCGTCCGACGAATAATCACTAAATGGCTGTTGTCGGGCACGCTATCAAGAATTAGTTGTGCAAATGGGGCGATTTCATGATTTTCTGATCTTGATGTGTCAATTACAAAATTAAACTCACCCGAAAGTTTTGAGACTGCTAAGCCAAGCCCCTTGATCGCACCAACTGGATCTATATTTTGAAGATATTCAATACCGGCAAAGAAATTAGGGAAATGGCTTTCCAAGGATGCAATGACATGTGTTTGAAAATCTTTAATTGTGTCTGCCACATCCATGGTGTACCAAATAGTTGGACGCTCACTCGCTTGCGCCCACTCAGCTACTAGCGATGATTTTCCAAACCCGGCAGGAGCAATTACTAAAGTCGCTCCCGGCAGGCTATTTTCAAATAATGGAAATAAGTGCTTGCGTGATAAAAAATTGGCGTTGATTATTGGTGGTTGTGAGCGCGGCAGACTCACCCCTGATGAGGTGATATTTTTAGCGCTCATGTCCTAAGGGTGATACCCCGAAGCCCTTAAATCAAGTAGCAATCACCCTTCAAGGGGTGAGGGATACGGGGGATATTTCTCCAACGTGGATAGACCAATGGTTCAATCCACGCTCCAAAAACTACAGCGCTAGATTCTTTGTAATCTGATCTGCATGCTCGATTGCATGGCGCGTATAAACCTGCAACCAACGCTCTAATGTAAATTCTCCGGCTTCAGAGTGAATACAAAAATTCTTTAACTGCTCTGGCTCTAATCTTTTGATTATTGCTAGTGAACCAGCGCGCACTGCAGCAAAAACAGCAATAGAAGTTTCAACCGGCATATCGGTATAACCAAGGGTCGGATTCTTAGCCCACGCCCCTTCGTCATAGCCTTGAATCTCTGTGCCAGGTTCAGCGATCAACCGGCGCAAACGCGCATATGACTGGGCTTCACTATCGGCGCAATGGTGAATAACTTGGCGTGAGCTCCAGTCTTCGCCTACACATATATCTAACCTTGATTCAGGCACGTTATTGGCAATCGCTAAATACTCATTCGTCGCCTTTTCGTATGCTGCTGCGATCTCTGCAATCGATGACATTAGTTTCCAATCTGAATCTGGGCTGTATGGGTCTCAATGAAATTATCGTCATCGCCCACCTTGTCGACCAAGAGAACAATAATCACGACAAGTAGCCCGGCGATGATTCCTAGTAATAGACCAGATTTTTTATCAAGATTTATTTGCATGTCCCTACTATAGCCACAAAGAAAAGAACGGCCCGGTTCGCATCTCTGCGATCCGAGCCGTTCTACCCTCGATTTGTAAAGTGCGGATTAACCGATCTTTGCTACCTGAGCAAGTGACTTCTTAAGAAGTTCACCGTCGATAACGCTGAAGCCAAGCGCAGCGCCAACATCCTTAGAGCACTTTGAGCTCAAGACGTATGTGGCATATGCCTTAACTGCTGCAGCCTTTGTCTTATCTGGGTAAGCAGTATCTGCTAGAAGGTAGGAAACGATACCTAGTGGGTAGGCACCCTTTTCCATTGTCTTGTAGTCATAGGTTAGGAAGCCGTTGGCATCCTGGGTTGCTGATGCAAGGAATGCGCCAACACCTACTGAATCTGGAACTACTGATGTGCCAGCTGGGTTGATTACATTTGCAATCTTTAGCTTGTTTGCAGTTGCGTAGTTAACTTCAGCATAAGTAATTGAGTAAGGAGTCTTACCAGCTAGCTGTGAAACGCCAGTTGATGAGGCAGCTCCAACAACACGACCTAGGTTTGCTGTGTCGTTGATATTTCCTGGGAATGAATCCTTGAATACCTTGTTCTTAGCTTTTGTCCAAACAGAAGATGCAGACTTGTTCAAGAAGTTAGTGAAGTTTTCAGATGTTCCTGATGAGTCTGAACGGTAAACAACTTTGATCGGCTTATTTGGCAATGTGTAGTGCTGTTGAACTACCTGTGTGCGAAGAACGATTGGGTTTCCCTTTGAATCTTTGCGTGGGTTTCCATTGGCATCTAGCTTGTATACAACTTTGTTTGTTGAACGGTTGTTATCAGCAACGATTGCTGGATCATTCCAACGTGTGATTGTTCCACCGAAAATTCCAGCGATTGTTGATGCTGAAAGTGAAAGTGTTGTCTTTGATGGAAGGTTATGCAAAATTGCGATTGGAGCTGCAACTAATGGCACATGAATAAGTGAGGCGCGCTTTGTTGCTGCTGTGTAAGCACCATCTGACATCCAGAAGTCACCAATTGACTTATCTGAGTTAGCTTGTCCAGTTCCTGATGATGATGAAGCATAAACATATGTATGTGAACCACTTGCTGCGAATCCAGCTTTGCAACCTTCGATTAGTAGAGCTGGGAAAGAAGCTCCTGAACCTTGAAGATCAACTGCATATGCTGGTGTGCCTGCGACTAGGCCGAACGCGAGTGCAAGAGTTGCAACTTTCGCGAGCTTTGAAATTCTCATTTATTTCTCCTCATAGGTTTTAATTTGAACTACAAGGTGAAACCTATGGAGCCTAGATGAACGAAGAACCAGCGCTATCTAAACTTACATCAACATTTAGGTGAACAAATGGTGTCGATTAGCCAAAGCGGCCGGTGACATAGTTCTCTGTTCGTTCATCCTTTGGACGAGAGAAAATCTCACTTGTTGGCGCAACTTCAATCATGTGTCCAGGCCCACCATCAGATAAGAAAAAGGCGGTGTAATCAGATACACGTGCAGCCTGCTGCATATTGTGAGTAACTATCACGATGGTCATGGTCTCGGATAAGTGGCGAATAGTGTCTTCAATACGAAGAGTTGATCCTGGGTCTAGCGCTGAACATGGCTCGTCCATCAATAATACTTTTGGACGTACAGCAAGGGATCGCGCAATGCATAAACGTTGTTGCTGTCCACCCGACAAAGATCCGCCAAACGCACCTAGTCGATCTTTTACTTCACTCCATAAACCTGCGCGTTCTAAACATTCCTCAAGCAAATCATCTTTATTGGCTACTTTAAGTTGGGCGAGCTTGAGTCCTGATAAAACATTCTCGCCAATTGTCATTGATGGAAATGGGTTTGGCTTTTGGAAAACCATTCCAATCTTTAAGCGAATCTTTGTTACATCAGTGCCGGCTGCATATACATCTTTGCCATCGAGTAGAACTTCACCGGCCATTGCAGCACCCGGGATAAATTCATGCATGCGATTGACTGTGCGAATAAATGTTGATTTACCGCATCCTGATGGCCCAATGAGCGCGGTTACCGTACCGGCAGCAAAATTCAAATTGATATCTGCAAGTGCGTGGTGCTTACCAAACCATGCATGAATTCCACGTGTCTCAAGTCCGGTGCCTTCTGCCCCACTACTTGGGATCTTTGCCGCTTGTGAATTAGCAACCTGCGCCAATGATGCTGGCTTTACTGCTGTATCCATAGGTGCCTTCTCGCTTTCATGTGAGGTTGTCATCGTGAAATCTTTCGTGTTCCTAAAAAGCGTGCGGACGTAAAGAGAATAAGAACAATACCTAGCAGGACCAACAAACCTGACCAAGCGCGTGTAATTGCTTCTGGTGATCCTGCATTAAATGACTTCCAGATGTAATACGGCAATGAACCCATTGGCCCATTAAATGCGTTGGGATTAACTTTGTCCCCGCCGCCTGTCAGTAAAAGAATCGGCGCAGTTTCTCCTGCAATACGTGCCACACCCAAAATAATTGCAGTAATCAGACCGCTCTTGGCTGCAGGTAAAACAATCATTGCAACTGTGCGCCA
>CAFAAU010000032.1_pt1 | contig 15763 bp, 16 predicted proteins | sample 7267661 | NCBI WGS metagenome assembly CAFAAU01 (sample SAMEA6813993, study PRJEB35770) | uncultured Actinomycetes bacterium | biome: Freshwater; feature: Freshwater reservoir; material: water | place: Czech Republic | collected 2017-08-18 | depth 30m m
ACCGCACGGATCAAACCTAAGTTACCTTCTTGAATAAGGTCGAGGAAAAGCATTCCACGGCCGGTGTAACGCTTTGCAAGTGAGACAACCAGACGAAGGTTAGCTTCGAGCAAGTGGTTCTTTGCGCGCTTTCCATCTTCAACGAGCCATTCAAGTTCGCGCTTTAACTTCTTTTCCATCTTCTTTTCATCTTTAATCTTTGCCTCAGCAAAAAGGCCTGCTTCTACGCGTGTAGCAAGCTCAACTTCAAGCTCGGCGTTCAATAGAGCAACACGGCCGATCTGCTTGAGGTAATCCTTTACTGGGTCAGCTGTTGCACCAGCAGTCATAACTGTCTGGGCCGGCGCATCATCTTCTTCAGAAGCTTTTAATGTGAAGGCATTTTCTTCATTTCCAGATGCTTCTTCTGCCAAGTTAACAACGCGTGGTTGATTGCTCTTGTCTTCTTCTTCGCCGTCGATAATTTCGACTGCTTCTTTAATCAAAGTTTCTACATCTTCTAATTCAACTTCTTCTAACTCAACTTCTTCGCCGTCGATCTTTACAACCGCGGCTTTGCCAGTCTTGGCATCGATTTTTGGAGCAACAACTGGAACAGGCTTTGGCTCGATTAATGCATAGTCGCTCTTCTTCAAAATACGTGAAGGGGCTCCAAGGCCAGCTTTGCGCAGTTTTTCAACGATTACTGGAACAGTAGTTGCCAGTGCACGTGCTTCATCTACTAAATCTTTATCGGTCTTTTTAGGAATTCTGTTAATTGATGTAACACCGCGCTTTTCAAGCTCTGCTAGAACTTCATGTTGGCGTAGAACCGCGTTCTTTGCATCAACAATTGCTTGAACATCTTTTGCTGTTAAATCTTTCTTTAATGCAATCTTCGCTGGCGCAACCTTTTTTGCAATCGGTGCGCTCTTTTTTGCTACAGCTTTTTTCGCAACTGCTTTTTTAACGGGTGCGCTCTTTTTTGATGCTGCTTTTTTCGCAGGTGCAGCTTTTTTAGCAGCCGATTTCTTTACAGGTGCGGCCTTTTTTGCAACAGCCTTCTTTGTCACCTTGTTTTTGAGCGCACTAAATACAGCCACAATTGTCCTTTGGTTTTCTCAGCGAGCGCGCTGATGCGATGGCTATATTATAATTTGTCCACAGGGGTAAATGCACATCCAAAAGCGGTAATTTGCCAACTATTCGGCCAGTTTCAGGGCCTGTCTAATCACATTTCCTACTGATTCAACCTCCACCAGAAAGCCGTCATGGCCAAATGGGGAGGATATGGTGGCTAGCGGCGCAGCAAGTGGCGCAAAGTCGGCGATTTCAGCCTGTAGACGCCCTGGAAAGAGGCGATCAGTATCAATTGAGACCACAACGACCGGCACTGCAATGCTCTCTAGCGCTTTGGCTACTCCTCCGCGATCTCGACCAATGTCATGCGAAATCATCGCCTCGGTTAGGGCGATATAAGTATTGGCATCAAAGCGATGGGCCAGTTTTTCGGCCTGATGGTCAAGGTATGACTCAACGGCATATCTACCAGTGTCATCGCCCTGAAGTTCGCGACCAAAGCGCACATCCATCTCAGCCTCTGTGCGATAGGTCAGATGGGCGATACGTCGTGCAATTCCCATTCCTGCTACTGGGCCGCGTTCTTGTTCATAAAAATCGCCATTATTGAAATAAGGATCGGTTTTAATTGCGCGTAGCTCGATTGACCACGTACCAATTTGATCTCCCGTTGCAACTGCTGATGAACCTATCGTGCAGATTGCACCAATGCGATGTGGCAGTTGAACGGCCCACTCCAACGAACGCATTCCACCTAGGGATGGACCAACGGCCAAGCGATACTTATCAATTCCAAGTAAGTCACTAAATTGAATTTCAGCGCGCACCATGTCGCGAATAGTCAGTGAAGGAAAACGTGAACCATAACGTTTGCCATCAGGTGCAAGTGAGGATGGACCCGTTGAGCCTTGGCACCCACCAATTACATTGGGACAAACAACATAATATTTATCTGTATCAAAAGGTAATCCCGGACCAACCATAGAAGGCCACCAGCCAGGCACATCTGACCACCCAGTCATGGCGTGGTTAACCAAAATCGCATTATCTTTTTTAGGATTTAATTCACCCCAGCTTTGATAAGCGATTGTCACATCTTTTAACGTTTGACCATCTTCAAGTGGCACGTCACCAATTTTTAGAAAACGCCGATCACCGGGTGCATGGCCTTCAAGCCATGCCCCGGTAACCGAAGCGTTTATGTGAGACATTTACTTCGCAGCAGCAAAACCATCTGCAAGATCTGCCTTGATATCTTCGATATCTTCAAGACCAACAGATAAGCGGATTAAGCCAGGCTTAACCCCTGCATTGAGTAATTCCTCTGCAGAAAGTTGTGAATGCGTTGTCGATGCTGGATGAATTACCAGGGATCGAACATCGCCGATATTTGCAACGTGAGAGTGCAAACTCAAGCCTTCTACGAACTTCTTTCCAGCCTCGATGCCGCCCTTGATTTCAAAGGACAATACCGAACCCGATCCCTTCGGTGCATATTTTGTAGCAAGTGCGTTGTATGCATTGCCGGGAAGAGATGAGTAATTAACTTTCTCAACTTGCGGATGGCTTTCTAGCCATGTTGCAACGGCCTTGGCATTTTCTAAATGTTGTTTCATGCGAAGTGTCAATGTCTCAAGACCTTGGGCCAATAACCATGCATTAAACGGGCTTACTGCAGCTCCTATATCGCGCAACAATGTCAAACGAATTTTAAAGATGTAGGAAAGGTTGGCCCCAAAAGCTGAACCCACTCCAAGAGCTTGGGCATAAACCAAGCCGTGATACGAAGGATCTGGCGTGTTAAAGCTTTTAAACTTTTCTGGATAGCGTGCGTAGTCAAAGTTACCTGAATCCACAATCGCGCCTACTACTGCATTTCCGTGGCCAGCCAGGAATTTAGTTGCAGAGTGGACAACAACATCTGCGCCAAATTCGATCGGCTTAATTACATAAGGTGTCGCCACCGTGTTATCGACGATTAATGGCACATGATTTTCATGAGCCACTTTTGCAACAGCGGCGATATCCAAAATATCGTTATTTGGGTTTGAGATAGTCTCACCAAAAAACGCCTTAGTGTTGGGACGAACTGCCTTTGCCCATTCTGCTGGATCATTTGGGTTATCAACAAAAGTAACCTCAACACCAAATGATGGCAACGTGTAATGGAACAAGTTATACGTTCCACCGTAGAGATACTTTGACGAAACGATGTGATCTCCTGCAGTTGCAACGGCTAAGACTGCAAAAGTTGTGGCAGCCGATCCTGAAGCAAGAAGAAGAGCAGCAACGCCACCTTCTAATGAAGCAATGCGTTTTTCAACGACATCCTGCGTTGGGTTCATGATGCGGGTATAGATATTGCCTAGCTCTGCCAAACCGAAAAGATCTGCTGCATGTTTTGTATCGCGGAATTGATATGCAGTGGTTTGATACAGAGGAAGTGCACGTGCTCCTGTTGTTGGATCAGCAACTTGTCCGGCATGTATCTGACGGGTTTCAAAAGCTGCTTCTTCAAATGAAAAGGTTGACATGTAAGTGATTCCTCCCAGTTATGGGAACACCTAAAAATAGATATGCCAATGAGAGACATAACTAGTGGAATAGGTGTTCCACGCTTATCGACTGCGTTGTGCTAGTCGATCTGGTCTTCACCCGGAGCACCCCACCGTGGTGGAGGGTTGCCGTCTAGTAAGCCGGGGCTAAACACTAGAACTCGTGACCTGGGCCAAACACTAACAGAAGCTTTGGGCTACTCAAAAATCCCAGCGGTTACTTTTGGGTGCAGCTCTATGCGCATGGCAGCAAAGGCGGCAGCAGGCCAACCAGAGCCAAAGACGCGGCGCAGCAAAATCGTCAACGAATACGTTGGCGCGCATTGGCTAGCCCGTTCTAAGCAGCGATAGGCAAGTGGCACATCTCCCCGCTCATATGCCAATGTGGCAAAGAGCGTTGCAACTGGGGCAACGTATCCAGCTGGTGCGATCTGCACCAGGTAGTGCCACATAATCCAATACGTTTCAAAGCTTTCGGCGTTGTGGGTTCCTAGCGCAAAATCTCGCACTTGAATATCACTAAGTCGCCCAAGGACTTTTGCAATCAAATCTGGATTGCTGTCAGTTCCAAATTTTTCAAATTCAACAGCCAAGTCGATAACAGCAGTTGCGCCATCCTGCTGCATTTTAGATAAACCCTCGCTATCTGGATCGACATAAAAACTATTTACCAATGCAACAAATGTGGCATCTGATGCTAGAGGTAGAGAAGTAATTTGTAGTTCTTCATAATCAGTGGTCATTAATCTCTCATTTCGTGAATCGGGTATTAGCAGCAACCACAGTGATGACTGCAAATGAAGGTATTTTGATAGTGCCTGTAATTGCGCGAGTTGCACCGTTATGTTTGAAGTTGCCGTTCCAGGTTGCAATTAAAGTCACGGTGTACGTTCCCGGTTGTTTATAGGTATGAGTGATTTGTTGGTTTGGGTAAGGAGCCCCTGATTGCGTTGTCGTAAAGATTTCTCCGTCACCCCATTGCCAAGCAAAGCCCGGACGCAGAGCTACATCGATTACTTCGCCAATAATGTTCACCCGTGATTGAAAAATCGAAGGAAGATCGCACCAGAAAATAACTGGCACATGTACAAGGGGCTCAAACTCTGGTTGATAGGCAATGGTTCCGGTAGGCACCATTTTGATTAATCGATCACTAAGATTGACGCTCTTTGTTACTACTTTTTTCACACGCACTCGCGGTTTGTATGTGCGTTTAACCGTTGGTACGGGCTTGGGTTTAGGCGGAAACCAAAGCGTGGGTTGTGGTTTTGGCTTGGTAACAACTGGCTTCTTCGTTGCCGATCCACCGTTACCTTTTTTAGCCGTGATGATGATTTGGTTATTTTGCGTAAATACATCAACACAGGCAGAACTTGAGCAGTCGGCAATTGCTTCAGACGGTGTTGCTAAAGCTAGGAAAAGAATGGCAATAAGTAAGCGCTTCATGTGTCGGGACGATAGGTGCGCCATAGGACCGATCCCGCAGCCCACTGCGCTAACTGTGGATACTTGTGACACTCTTAGTTCATGAGCGCGCGCGATGGAGATGGTTGGATCCAATGCGCCTGCGGCAATAAGCACTGGGGACTCAATGGCGCTGCTGGAATCTTGTTAGTTCGTGGCACACAAATTCTGCTGCAACATCGTGCGCCATGGGTTCACAATGGTGATACCTGGGGAATCCCTGGAGGTGCTCGCGATAGCCATGAATCAGTTCTTGAAGCTGCAATTCGCGAAGCTAAAGAAGAAACAGGAATCGATCCAGTGCACTTAACACCCATCCAAACTTTTAGTGATGATCACGGCACGTGGCGCTATGACACAGTAATCGCCACTGCTACAGAATTATTAATTGCTCATGAACTCAATGATGAATCCCATGAAGTTCGTTGGGTCCATATTGACCAGGTTGATACGTTGACTTTGCACCCTAGCTTTGAAAAATCCTGGCCTGAATTAAAGCGACTCATTAAGGCGCTTTAGCGAATCTTGCACCACAGCTTTATCCGAAGTACGCCACAGCGGTGGCATCGAATTAAGCAGCACGCTTCCGTATCGCTTAGTAACAATGCGCGAATCCAATATTGCTACGACTCCCCGATCATCAACGGATCGAATCAAACGGCCCGTTCCTTGAGCCAGCAATAGTGCAGCCCGCGGCAATGAAACCTGCATAAATCCACTTCCGCCAGCGGCATCGGCTTGTGAAGCACGCGCGGCCATGACCGGCTCATCCGGGCGTGGAAATGGAATTCGATCGATTGCAACAAGGATGCAACTGTTACCTGGAACATCAACGCCTTGCCACAACGACATCGTGCCAAGCAATACCGACTTTTCATCCTTTGCGAATCGTGCGACAAGTGGACCAACAGCATCCCCACGTTTTTGCGTAATAATTTTGATTGGCAGTTCTGCTAATACTTTGCGCAGGTGCAGATCTGCAGCTTCCACACCGCGCCATGAAGAAAACAGCGCCAAAGTACGCCCACCCGCTGCATCAATTAACTCACCGAGCTCAGTTAAGACTTCGATACTTGGGCCATCACGGCCGGGTTCGGGTAAATGCTTTGGCATATAGAGAACACCTTGATTAGCAAAATCAAAAGGAGAACCCACATCTAGCATCTGGACGTTGCCTGGATCGAGTTCGCCTTCACTGAGTTCGGCATTGAGATCTTCGCCCACAATAAAGCCGATGCTTTTAGCTAGTGAATTAAAGGAGTTGCCCACCGTTAACGTGGCAGAGGTTGCAATCACTGGAGTTTGTTTAAGCATGTTCTCGCGCAAGACATCAGAGACTGACAAGGGTGCTAAGTAGAGCGTAGAAAATGTTGGTTCATACCAGAGCACTAAACCATTGCCGAGCTTTAATAATGTAGCCGCCGTTGTTGAGACTTCATTGACCGCACCTTTTACCCGGGCCCGCTCTGCCATGGCATCGGTATCAATAATTTCATCATCAGCACTTAAAAATTGCACAATAGCTTGGGCACTCTCGCGCACTTTACGAATTGGAGATTCCAGTGATTGAGGTATCTCTTCTAAACGGCCCTGTGAACCAAATTCGCTGCGAACTGATTCGCCGTAATCAACCATTGATTCATGAAAATCATTGGCGGCTTTATGTAAGGCATCGGCCAGCTTGCCAGGCATGAATTTGCGGGCCATTGCCGCAGCGCGCAAAACGCGGCCCGATGTCAATTCTTCGGTAACTGCCTGTGTTGCGCGATCCATAAACTCATGAGCTTCGTCCAAAATAATGCAATCGCGCTCAGGCAAAATCGGATGTGAATCCACAATTTCAATTGCTAATAACGTGTGGTTAGTTACGACGACATCAGCCGTTTGCGCACGCCCCTTAGCTTTGGCGGCAAAACATTGCGAACCAAATGCACACACATCTGCCCCAACACATTCACGCCCTGACACACTATTTGCCGCCCACACTCGCCTATCTACTTCAGGTGCATCATCCCTATCCCCTGATACTCCAGGCGTTTTCGCCCACGCAATTAATCGCTTGGCATCTTTTTCAAGGGATGAAACTTCCATTACCAATTCACCATCAGGGTCGACATCTTCACTATTCATTTTCTGTAAGCAGACATAGTTGCCGACGCCTTTATAAATCGCGTACGTAACTTCGCGGCCCAATAGTTTTTCAAGCACTGGAACAACGGCAGGTAAATCACGATCAACTAACTGGCGTTGCAAAGCAATAGTTGCTGTGGCTACTAATACTTTGCGGCCATGAACAATTCCTGGAATTAAATAGGCAAGAGATTTTCCAGTTCCTGTACCTGCTTGAACCATCAAGTGATGGCGATCGGTTAAAGCGTTAGCAACAGCTTCGGCCATTTCAATCTGGCCTTCACGCGCTGAACCACCTATTGCTTCCACGGCCACATCGAGTGCTTCTCGCACTTTGGTGGACATATCGCTCATGAGGCAACCTTAGTGGTTGGTGATGTAGTTGAACTTTCAACTACATAACTATAGGCTTCACTCATGTCAACAATGCCTGCGCTGTATATAGGACATGGTGCTCCCATGTTGCTCGATGACGAGCTGTGGAGTTCACAGTTGCGAGATATTGCAGCTGGCATTGAAAAACCGAAAGCAATTGTCATTGTCAGTGCGCACTGGGAATCAGAACCAATAACACTAAGCAATCCAGCGGCGCATACTCCCCTGGTCTATGACTTCAGTGGCTTTGATCGAAAATTTTATGAAATGACTTATAACTCCCCTGATGCAACCCACATCAGTGAATTGATTGCTTCACTGATGCCAGATGGCGAAAGCGTGCATCAATCCGATCGTGGCCTTGATCATGGAGCTTGGGTTCCATTGCGAGTGATGTATCCCAACGCTGATATTCCCGTTGTGCAGATGTCTATGCCAACAAGTGATCCTGCAAAGTTGATGGCGTTAGGAAAGCGGTTACAACCTCTGCGCGAAAATGGCGTCCTAGTTATTGGCTCTGGTTTTATGACACATGGTTTGCGCTACTTGCGCGATTGGAACAGCGATGCAATCGCACCAACATGGTCTAGCGAATTCGATGCATGGGCTGCGCAAGCCTTGGCTGCCGGTGATGTTGATGCACTTACGAACTTTAAAGAGTTAGCTCCAGGTATGCCTTATGCACATCCAACGGTTGAACATTTCACGCCACTCTTTGTCACTCTAGGTGCTGCCACATCCCCTGAAATAGCCCCTAAAACCCTTATAGATGGCTACTTTATGGGTCTGAGCAAGCGATCAATTCTTGTTGCTTAGTTGATTTAGAGTAAAAAACCCCGCCAATCGCAGTGATTGACGGGGCTTTTAACGGGGTTGGTTAAAACGTATTAACTACAGCTTATGAGCAACCAGATGTGTTTCCACATCCTTCGCATACGAAACATGCACCTGACATACGCATCTTTACTCCACAAGTCATACATAGTGGCGCATCAGATTTGATTCCCATTGATTCAAGAAGATCAGATGAAGATCCGATTGTCATTGCAGGTGCTGCAGCTTCAATCTTTACTGCAACCGGCTTACTTGCAACCGCAGGAACCACCGCAAGCACAGGTGCTTTTGGGGTATCAGCCACCGCTACAGGTGCGTACTCGCCACCATTATCTAAAGCTGCTGCACGTTCTGCTGCAGTGTAAAGACCCATCGATGAACGCTGTTCAAATGGTAGGTAGTCAAGAGCTAGACGACGGAAGATGTAATCCATCATGGACTGCGCCATGCGAATATCTGCATCATCTGTCATACCTGCTGGTTCAAATCGCAAGTTCGTAAACTTCTCTACGAAAGTCTCTAGTGGAACTCCGTATTGAAGTCCGATAGATACTGCAATTGAGAAGGCATCCATCACGCCAGCAAGTGTTGATCCCTGCTTACCTAGCTTTAAGAATACTTCGCCAAGTGCGCCATCAGCATATGCACCAGCGGTCATGTAACCCTCAGCGCCGCCAACAGCAAATGATGTTGTTGTTGCTGGACGAGACTTTGGAAGACGCTTGCGAACTGGTGAAGAAATTTCTTCTTCAACAACTGCTTCTTTCTTCTTTGCCTTACCATCAGAGAGAGGTTGGCCAACCTTGCAGTTATCGCGATAAACGGCGAGTGCCTTGATTCCCATTCTCCATGCTTCGATGTGAACTTCTTCAACTTCTTCAACAGTTGCATCTTCAGGAAGGTTTACTGTCTTTGAAATCGCACCTGAAAGGAATGGCTGGCATGCAGCCATCATGCGAACGTGGCCCATTGGAGCAATTGATCGTGAACCTAGTGCGCAATCAAATACTTCATAGTGCTCAAGCTTTAACCCTGGAGCATCGATAACGTGTCCATTGGCTGCAATGAATTCGACGATTGCTTCAACTGTCTCTTGGGCATATCCAAGCTTTTCAAGTGCAAGTGGCACTGTCTGGTTAACGATCTGCATAGATCCGCCACCAACGAGCTTCTTGAACTTAACCAATGAGAAGTCAGGTTCGATACCAGTTGTATCGCAATCCATCATCAAACCGATTGTTCCTGTTGGAGCAAGTACTGAGATCTGCGCGTTGCGCCATCCGTTCTTATCTCCTGTTGAAAGACATGCATCCCAGGCCTTATTGGCCTCTGTCCATACATCGCGATCCAAAGTTGTTTCAGACTTTGCAGCAGATGAAGCGGACGCGTGCTTGCGCATAACACGTGCGTGTGGCTTAGCATTTTGTGCAAAGCCTGCATATGGTCCAACGATTCCAGCAAGTTCTGCTGAACGCTTGTATGTAATACCTGACATCAATGAAGTGATTGCACCAGCAAGAGCGCGTCCACCTTCAGAATCGTATGCAAGACCTGAAGCCATAAGAAGTGCTCCAAGGTTTGCATAACCAATACCGAGCTGACGGTAAGCCTTTGTTGTGTCACCGATTGCTTCAGTTGGGAAATCTGCGAAACAGATTGAAATGTCCATCGCTGTGATGATCAATTCTGCAGCCTTACCAAATGACTTTGCATCAAATGATCCATCAGATTTTAGGAACTTCATCAAGTTAAGTGAAGCCAAGTTACATGATGAGTTATCTAGCGACATGTACTCAGAGCAAGGGTTCGAGGCGTTAATGCGACCTGTCTCTGGAGTTGTGTGCCAATCATTGATGGTGTCATCAAACTGAACACCAGGATCAGCACATGCCCATGCGGCTTGTGCAATCTTTGTGAAGAGTTCGCGTGCATCAACTGTGTCGATAACTTCACCAGTTGCTCGAGCTGTTAATCCAAATGATTCGCCCTTTTCAACAGCTTGCATGAACTTATCCGATAGGCGGACAGAGTTGTTTGCGTTCTGGTACTGAACAGAGATGATGTCTTTTCCACCTAGGTCCATGTCAAAGCCAGCATCGCGTAGTGCGCGAATCTTGTCTTCTTCGTTGACCTTAGTTTCGATGAACTCTTCGATATCTGGATGATCTACATCTAGAACAACCATCTTTGCTGCACGGCGTGTAGCTCCGCCAGATTTGATTGTTCCGGCAGATGCATCAGCACCGCGCATGAATGAAACTGGACCAGATGCTGTTCCGCCAGACTTGAGAAGCTCCTTTGATGAACGGATGCGAGACAAGTTAAGTCCTGCTCCTGATCCACCTTTGAAAATCATTCCTTCTTCGCGGTACCAGTTAAGAATGCTGTCCATAGTGTCATCAACTGACAAGATGAAACATGCTGAAACCTGTTGTGGTTGGTTTGTTCCAACGTTGAACCACACTGGTGAGTTGAAAGAGAAGATCTGGTGCATCAGCATGTGAGTTAGTTCGTGTTCAAAAATCTCTGCATCTTTATCAGTTGCAAAGTAACCGTGCTCTTTACCGGCCTTTGTGTATGTCAACACAACGCGATCGATAACTTGTTTCAAAGACCATTCGCGATTTTCTGCACCAAGTGCGCCGCGGAAGTACTTTGTTGTAACGATAGTTGATGCGTTTACTGACCAAGTGTCTGGATACTCAACACCACGTTGTTCAAAAACAGTCTCACCGGTTTTCCAGTTTTGCTGTACTACATCACGACGCTCCCATTTAACTTCATCGTACGGGTGTACGCCTTCGTTGGTGTAGATACGTTCGATAGTCAGACCCTTACCTTTAATGGTGTTGTGGGCCTTGATTTTCGCTGGTCGGTTGATGACCGTCTCTGACATGTGTGGTTCCCCGTCTTCTTTTAGTTGTTCTGATTCGTTAAAGTTTTGTTTCCCTGTGCTATAAAACTTTGTTGCATTGCAGTGCTATTTTTTTCAGTAATTGGGGAATTACTTGTACTTTGATCTTTCGTTGTCGCCGGAGAATGGCTAGAAGGTAGAGCTCGCAGTAACGCGATCTCGCCTTCGAAATCTTCAAGGGAGGCAAAGTTACGGTACACAGAGGCATAACGTAAGTAAGCGACCTCATCGAGTTCACGGAGTGGCGCAAGAATTGCCATTCCAACTTCTTGAGCTTCAATCTCTGCTTGACCAGTAGAACGTAGGGTTTCCTCCACGCGCTGGGCTAGCAAAACTAGATCATCTTCATCTACTGGCCGTCCCTGGCAGGCTTTGCGAACACCTACGAGGACTTTCTCGCGGCTAAATGGTTCTGTTGCTCCACTTCGTTTAATGATGTTGAGCAATGCCACTTCTTGAGTTGAAAAACGCTGACTGCACTGTGGGCATTCGCGGCGACGGCGGATCTGGGTGCCATCTTCGATAGGACGAGAGTCAACAACGCGTGAATCTTCGAATCTGCAGAATGGGCAAATCATCTCGGCGTGTCTCCCTTCGAAATCCTAGATATTCCAACTTTTAGATGTATTAGCGGAGGAGGAAAACTACCGTAAAAACACTACTTATGGAAGTTTTACTGCCTTCGACCCCTACATATAGTGGGAACTATAAAGCATTTCTCGAGGGTTTGCCGCATGAGTAGCCCAAAACGTACATCTAGGGCGTGTCGCGGCGTTGCTAGCTTTTTAAGCGGTGGGAACGCGCAGCTTTTGTCCAGCCATCACGTCATAGCCTTTGAGGTTATTTGCCTCGCGGATCGCTTCCACCATGGCCTGAACATCACCGGTTGAGTAAGCCGAAGCCACTGACCACAACGTTGCTCCCCCTGGAACCACCACAGTTACATAGGAGGTTGGGGCAACAACTTGATCCCCAGCCCCTGATGTGGCGGCAAAGCCTGCCACTAGGACCACGGTCAAAGATGCGACAACGAGAGTGCGGGCTAGTCGACCACGGCGAGTCAATGATGCGCCGGACGGATTGGTCGTAGATGTAAAAGGGCTAGAAAAGCCTTGTAATACACTGTTATTGCTAGCTAATGTCGCTGTACTCATTGTCGTTCTCCTTGGGGAAAGGTATTCGAACAACTGTTCGAATAAGATAATTAAACACCACCCCACTGACAAATGGCAAGTGAAATTCGAACATATGTTTGAATTTTTGCCCCAGATGTGTCACCCTGTATCCATGAGCACACAAACCCCGCAGGGCCTCACCGGGCGCCAAGCCGAAATTCTCAATGTCATCGAAACCGCCATGGCCGAGCAGGGCTATGCCCCCACCATGCGCGAGATCGGCGCGGCCGTTGGCCTGACCTCCACAGCCTCCGTCAAATACCAGCTCGAGATCTTGGAACACAAGGGTTTCATCCGCCGTGATGAGAGCAAAGGCCGCGCACTTGAATTAACTCCTGAAGTTAACGGCGCACCTGTTGGTAAAACAACAATGATTCCGCTGGTTGGTCGCATCGCAGCAGGTGGACCAATTACTGCCGAACAAGAAGTAGAAGAAACTTTCCCGCTACCAGAATCCATTGTTGGCAAAGGCGATTTATTTATGCTCAAAGTCGTTGGTGAATCAATGATTGATGCAGCTATCTGCGATGGTGACTATGTAGTTATCCGTTCACAAAAAGATTGCAACAAAGGCGAAATCGTTGCTGCAATGATTGATGGCGAAGCCACTGTTAAAACCTTCTCTAAAAAAGATGGCCACATTTGGTTGCTTCCAGCAAATGATGCATTCGAGCCAATCAACGGCGATAACTGCGAAATCTTAGGAATCGTTACTGCCGTTCTTCGCTCTGTTCGTTAATTTATTGCGCGAGCAACAATAACCCTGGCTTGATCACCATGGTGGACTGACCCTGGTTCATACACATCAATTCGCAGTATCTGCGGCTCGGTAATTGCACCTAATGCCAAAAGTGATTCCAGCTCCCCCGCAAAGCCCTTGCTTTCAAAATGTTCGTTATTAACACCCACAACTAACCAACCGTTGTTAGCAAGCAACGGCAAAAGATTTCGCAAACATTCGGGGCCTAAATGTCCGTGAGTAAAAGTTCCGGAACTAATCAACGCTTCATACGGTGCGTTTTCATTTGGTACATCGCGCGTTAGATCGCGCTCATACAAAGCCCTATAAACCGCGCTGCCATCTGTGCGTTGCTTTAACTTTGCTTGTCCTAACATCTCTGGCGAAATATCCATGCCATCTAAAACCACACCTGTGCGAAGTCTTGATAAATACATGCCTGTAAGTCCTGTGCCCGTTCCGATATCTAAAACCCGAACAACATCATCAGTTACAACCTGATCAAAGCATTCACTGATTGCCTTGGGGTATCGATACTGCTTGGCATCAACAAAAGATGAGTCATAAGTAGCGGCCCACTTTGCATACAGGCGCTTGTTATCTTCAGGAGTCTTTACTGAATACGCCTCATCCAAGCCAATTACTTCTTCGCTCATGTCTGTAGGTTATTGATTTTCCTCAATACCGACAATGCCCCGGCAACTGTGACAACGTTGGCTTTGCGCCCTGGCAGTTCATATTCGGTAAACGATGCATTCAAATCATCTATCAGTACTTCAGCACTGACACTTTGGCCTTCAAAGGTGTAATCAGTTGTTGTGTGCGCATCTTCAATTAACGTCACGTCATATCCGCGATCTAGGGCCCCGTGGCCGGTATGTCGCACGCAGTTATTAGTCTGCGCGCCAGTTAAATAAAGATGCCCCACATTTAACTTAGCTAAGACATCTTCGAGTGTTGTGGCCTCAAATGAGTTTCGATACAGCTTCTCCACTTTAATCTCTGCTTCAAGCGGCTCTAGTTCAGAAACTATCTGCCAATCACCAGACCCAATAGCCATCCAATCATCAGAGTGCTGGATCCAAATCACCGGCACCCCTGCATTACGGGCATTGCTCACTGCACTGTTGATATTGGCCACTACCGCTTCTTTATTAAATGCTCCATCAACTACTTGATTTTGAACATCGATAACTAACAGCGCTGATTTTGAACGACCGAGTGTGCTCATAACCAAAGATTACTCACCAACTTTGGTTACATCAATCCCAACATTGCAATTACCAGGCAACAGGTTTCATCTCTTCCCACAAAACTCCCGTTAGTTTTTCTTGATCAGTTGCACCGTTGACATCAAATGCACGTGTTGCAAGCCACATCGCTGTGCGTGCACCTTCTTCGGCAGATAACGGTGCATCTGGGCCACCCATATCTGTTCGTGAATGATTTGGACACACTGCATCAACTAATAACCCGCGTGCACCAAGTCCAGTCTCGTGTGCCAAGTTTCTAACTAGTGCGTTAACGCCTGCTTTGCTAATTCGATATGGCGCAAGTCCCCCAGTGTTTCCTGGCCCTGACATTCGCCCTAAACATGCAGAGAAAACAATTACTCGACCATTTCTAGCTTCGGCCATGGGTGCTGCCAGAATATTAAGCGCGCAAAAAACAGAATCTAAATTAATTGCCATCACTCTGCGCCATTCAGCGTTATCAGTCTTTAGCGTCTTAGACATCTTTGCACTCATCACACCATGTGCCAGAATCAAAATCTCTGGTGTGCCAAAGCTGGCAACAATTTCTTCAAAAGCAGTCTTTGCAGCGTCCAAGTCTTCTAAATCAACGGTGCGATAAGAACAATCTAACTTCGCGGCAACTTCTGCTAATCGATCCTTATCTTTAGCAACCAAGACAACATCATGACCAATAGCGCGCAAAGCTTTGGCGCATTCAAAGCCAAGTCCGCGTGATCCTCCGGTAATAATTGCAAGTGACATAGGGTGAATTCTGCCTACTTACGGCGCAGTTGTCGTAACGATTCTTTGTTGCGCTTTCGCTGCGCCTTTGCCACAGGATCTTTCTTAGTTGGAAACGCCCACTTGAGAACTAGCACGAAAATAGCCAGAGCAAAGAAGCCACGAAAGCCCTGCAAGAAGAGGGCGTTATTTATTCCACCAAGCATTGGCAAATATTACAGGGGCCATGTAAATGTCGCATATCCACAGCAAGTGCCTTCATACCAGCTTGCAAAGGATTAAAGACTTACCTTTCCCTCGCCTGAATTCCTTATCTCTAATCACTAAATTCGCCGCCAGCGTCTTTTAATGATTTCCCAGCATAGGTTGGGAATAGAGAAAGGAAGTGCAAATGAATGACACTAAATGATGTTGCAACGTTCGTCGTTGCAATAGCCAATCTCATACTTCGTGTATGGGAAATGCGAAAAGCCCGCCGGAGAAAATCCGACGGACCCGATCAGTTAGATGACTGACTTCGCATAAGGCAGTTGGGTCGGGAA
>CAFAAU010000034.1_pt1 | contig 14263 bp, 12 predicted proteins | sample 7267661 | NCBI WGS metagenome assembly CAFAAU01 (sample SAMEA6813993, study PRJEB35770) | uncultured Actinomycetes bacterium | biome: Freshwater; feature: Freshwater reservoir; material: water | place: Czech Republic | collected 2017-08-18 | depth 30m m
ACGCGACCTTCAATGATCTTGACGAGGGAAGCTTCTGGCTTTCCTTCTTCGCGTGCAGTTTCTTCAGCGATACGACGTTCATTTTCAATCAGGTCTGCAGGAACATCTTCGCGATTTACAAACTGTGGGGCAAAGGCTGCGATGTGCTGTGCAATGTCCTTGCCAACTTCAGCTGCATCCTTAGTTAACTGAACTAGAACGCCAACCTGAGGTGGCAAATCTGGGCTAGTGCGGTGCAGATAGATTCCAACTGGTGAATCCTTAAGCACTGCAATTCGGCGAACTTCAATCTTTTCACCAAGAGTTGCATTTGCCTCATCAACAGTTGCCTGAACAGTTTTACCGCTGGCCATTGATGTTGAAAGAAATGCTTCTAGAGAATCTGATTGTGCATTTTGTAGGTGAGCAAGAAGCTCATCAGCAAGTGCAACGAAGCGCTCACCCTTAGCCACGAAATCTGTTTCGCAGTTAAGTTCAAGCATGACGCCTAGGTTTCCTTCAACTTTTGCAACTACTGCGCCATTAGAAGTTAAGCGACCTTCACGCTTGGTAACTCCCTTGAGTCCCTTAACGCGAATAATATCGATCGCCTTGTTGTAATCGCCTTCAGCTTCATCTAATGCTTTCTTGCAATCAAGCATTCCGGCAGCAGTTGCTTCTCGAAGATTCTTAACATCTTGCGCTGTATATGCAGCCATGTAATTAAGCTCCTTCTGTAACAGTTGTTGCTTCTGGTGATGCTGCTTCAATCGAACCGGCAACTTCTTTTTCCCAGTCAGCTAAAGGTTCACCAGCTGCAACTGCAGGGGCTTCATCCTTAACTTCGCTCTTAGCTTGTGCTGAACGTGCAGCAAGACCAGCAACGATTGCATCGGTGATAACGCGAGTCAAAAGTCCGATTGAACGGATTGCATCATCGTTACCTGGAATCTTGTAATCAACTTCATCTGGATCACAGTTTGTATCCAAAATTGCAATAACTGGGATACCAAGCTTCTTAGCTTCCTGAACTGCTAGGTGCTCCTTCTTGGTATCAACAACCCAAATCGCTGAAGGCAACTTAGTCATGTTACGGATACCGTTGAGGTTCTTAAATAGTTTTTCACGTTCGCGACGAAGAACAAGAAGTTCCTTCTTAGTTAGAAGTAGATCGTTCTTCTCTTCTAGAGCTTCTAGCTCCTTAAGACGCTGAATACGCTTGTACACAGTTGGGAAGTTTGTAAGCATTCCGCCTAACCAGCGCTCAGTCACTGTTGGCATGCCAACGCGTGCTGCCTGCTCGATGATTGGTTCCTGTGCTTGCTTCTTTGTTCCAACGAACAAAACATGTCCACCCTTTGCAACAGTGTCCTTAACGAACTCATATGCATTGTCGATGAGGGCAAGTGATTGCTGGATATCGATGATGTAGATGCCATTGCGCTCAGTGAAAATAAAGCGCTTCATCTTTGGATTCCATCGACGAGTCTGGTGTCCGAAGTGGACTCCGCTGTCGAGAAGTTCTCGCATTGTTACTACTGCCATGACGGCATACTCCTTCTTAGATTTATTTACGTGCACAGCACAATAAAAAACCCGCTCGGTTTTGGCCAAACAATTTGTTAGGCCCGTCGCACTGAAATTCATCTACCGATTTAACGGACCGAGATGATTCACCCATTTATTAGTTTTACTTAATATGTGAGGCAGTGCTGAGATGTCACCAACTGAATTAATCCACTTGGTGCAGGCCAAATCTTACCTCGGCCCCGAGCGTGCTCAATACCGTGTTAGGCCCGCCCGATTATGCGTAAAAGCCCCCAAGCGGTGATGCGAAGGACTGCTTCTATGGCAATAGAGAAGCTCATCTTGCTGATCCCATGTTCTCGCTCAACAAAGGTGATGGGAATTTCAGCGATAGTGGCACCTCGCGCAAGCGCTCTGCGGGTCATCTCTATTTGAAAACAGTATCCCTGGCTATCAATTGTGTGAACATCCATCTTTGCCAGTAGTTCGCCTGAATAGATACGAAAACCAGAGGTTGTGTCGCCAACACCTAAAGATAGAACGAGATTGGCGTAGGCATTAGCAGCCTTGGAAAGTAGCTCACGAAACTTGCTCCAGTTGGCAATCTGTCCATCTGCAACCCAACGTGATCCAATCAATAAATCTGCAGAGCCAATCCACTCCATCATCTTGTTTAAATCACTGACTTGATGAGAACCATCGGCATCCATTTCAATAATGCTTTCATAACCTCGATCTAATGCAATGGCAAAGCCTGCCCGATAGGCACTTCCTAAACCTTGCTTATTGCTGCGCTCAATAACTTCGACTCCATGGGCCTTGCAGATCTGGGCTGTTCCATCAGGTGAACCGTCATCGATTACTAATACATCAACTTCTAGCTTGGCTAAATCATCTAGTAAGGATCCAATACTTTCAATTTCGTTATATGTAGGAATTACTACTATGGATCTATTCATGCGCGAGGGTGTGCCTGCTTGAATACTTTTTGCAAGCGCTCAGTTGAAACATGGGTGTAAATCTGAGTAGTGGCCAAAGATGCATGCCCCAATATTTCTTGCACCGTCCGCAAATCTGCCCCGCCTTCTAATAAATGCGTTGCCGCCGAATGACGCAAAGCGTGCGGACCCATTCGCTCAATGCCCTCAATTGCAGTTAAGGCTTCGTAGACAACTGTGCGCACAGCTCTTTGATCAATTCTTTTCCCGCGTGCACCAAGAAAAACTGCCTTTTCAGATTTCTCATTGACTAAGAGTTGGCGCCCATCATCAAGCCATTTTATTAATGCACGCATTGCTGGGTTACCTAATGGGATGGTTCTTTCTTTATTTCCTTTTCCTAAGACTTGAATTGTCTGGCGGTTGTAATCGATATCGCCAAGATCTAATCCGCACAGCTCTGCCACGCGCGCACCGGATGCATACAAGACTTCGACCATTGCAACATCGCGCAACGACATTGGAGTATCTTCTTCTGCAGCCCGCATTGCCATCGAATCCATAGCAGTTTTTGCATCTTCAATTCCTAGCACTTCAGGCAAAGTACGATGACCCTTTGGTGTTGCCAAGGTCGCGCCAACATCTTTTTCTAAATATTTATTCTTCACCGCCCATTTGATAAATATACGTGCTGAAACTGCGCGCCTAGAAATTGTGGTGCGCGAGGCCCCTTTTACTTGTTGATTAGCCAGCCACGATCTTAAATGGGATAGTTCTAACTTTGCGAAATCACTAATTCCGATATTTTCAAGATGCCCGGTGAGAGAGACAAGATCGCCCATATAAGCACGAACTGTGTGAGCAGATAGGTTACGTTCGATTTCAAGATACCTAGAAAATGCCTGTATCACTGGCTCGAAATCTTTAGTCACAAGCAAAGATTACCTCCCTCGAAACCGAGAGAGGTAATCAAAGCCTATATTTGGCTGCCTAAATTACTGAACAGTCACATACTTAACTGCAACTCCGTCAACGCTCACGCGGATGACGTTACCTGCGGTTATCTTTAGTGTTGTTTTTAGCAATGCATACCCAAATTCATTCGATTTACGCGAACGCCTTCCAATTACTGACTGCATCAAGACACGAAAGGTTGTCTGGATCAATACGTTACCTCATTGGCCAGATGAGTACTCAGGTTTGCAATCTATTCCCTTCACTAACCTGGATAGAACTTTCATCTGCTTCCCCATTGAAAAGTGCGGAACGCCAATAGCAGTTTTGGGGGTCTTCTGCGCGCCAGTTGTAGAGCCCGATGCTGAAATTGATGCATTCATGCGCGCGATCGGGAATCTTTTTTCATTGCATGTTTATCGAACTTTGGACACCCCTGCCGCTGAGCGCCATTTAAAGCATAAAGAAACATTGTCTTCCCCAGATTCCCATGCTGGTAATTTAACTGAACGTCAAAGCTTGATTTTGCGAATGATGAGCGAGGGCCGTACTAACGTGAGCATTAGTGAAATGTTGGGTTATTCCGAGTCCACAGTTCGTCAGGAGACAATCAAAATATTTGCAAAGCTAGGTTGCCATGGTCGTGAGGAAGCCTCAGAGATTTATCGAAAGGAGTTTGCTCAACTATCTGTTGGTTGACACTTGGCTATCAAATTTATTTAGGCTCAACTTGAAATCTAAAACCTGTTAGCAAACTTAGATTATTGCTTTAAATCTTTTCGATAGTACTCCATGTTTTTTTGAAGTCTCTGATCATCTGGAGAATTATCTATCGCTAACTGACCAAATTTGATTGCTTCTTTTGCATTTCCCAAGTTATGACTTGATAAGGCAATGAGGTCATATCCCCACCACTCCCAAATTGCTGGCTTAACAAGATGGTGCTCTTGGCGGCGCAGAGTTAAAATCTTTGATGCTGACGTGTAGCAGTCATTCCAATCTGCCATCAAATGAGAAATGTGTGCTCGCCAATGCCACGCTTCATAAAATTCAGGCGCTTCTACAGTTGCTCGCTCCGCCCACTCTTTCATTAATGGCCCAAACTCCAAATTTTTTGCAGCCTCTGAGGCCCACATACACGTTGATGCCCGTTCGACATCCCATCCCCCGCCAATTTCCATAGCTTTGTAGGCAGAACTGAGTACCTTTACCCAGTTTTGGACATAGAAATATTCACGGTTCAAGTAGTGATTCATACGCCAATCATGTGGACTTTCAAGCACGGCCTGTTCAAGTAAGTTCAAGTAGGATTTTCTAGACTTAGATGGATCCGAAATGTGGTCAATTGTTAGATCAATGACCTTTCTCTCTATAAAAGCCCCAGACTTGGGTGTAACCAATTCATGTATCGGGTATTTCCAAATGAAACCTTCTCTGGGGTGGATTCTAAAATGTTGCATGTCACTGGCTATGCTGCCATCAGGCTTTCTTTGCAAAACTTCTCTGTAAATTGGCCAAATATTGCCTTCGGCCCAGGCTTCTTCAAGTACCGGTCGCCAATTCTTTTGCAGCACTTCGTCTAAATCCAATTGAATACACAAATCGATATCTTCTGGAATTAGAGCAAGAGAGGCATTTCTAGCTACATCAAATCTCCACGGCTTAACTGAAATTTCATAAACTGCAATACCAAGAGCTCTTGCTAACTCTCTGGTTTTATCAGTTGAACCAGTATCAGCGATCAAAATCAAGTCAGCGCCTTTAGCCGAGTCAAACCAACGTTTTACATGCTTTTCTTCATTCAGGGCGATTGAATAGACTGCTATTTTCAACTTAATTCTCTCCCTAAGCTACGGAGGCTTCCCGTAAACTTAAATCCATAAATTCAAAAGGTTCGTAGTTGCGCTCTGAACTTTCTTCAAAAACAAGCCCGCTAAGCCACGTCCGAAGTAAATTATAGTCATCATTATTAATATTTGTGGGGCTAAAAAGTTGCACTGCATAATCACTATTGTGAAAGTCTAAGATGTGATTCTGGAAAATTTGAACTTCACCAAGGCTAATAACGCCCACAATCAATTGACCATTATTTAGAACTTTTGAACTGCCGCCCGATTGTGCAATTTCATTTGTAATCGCAGTGGCAACTAGCTCTTTGAAATCATTTTCACCACTGCTACGAATGAGGCTGAGTTGGCAGCTAATCCTTTGATCAAAAATCACATTGATGGATTGATTTCCGACCTCAGAGTCAAGACTTAATTCAAAAGTGCCTTGCTCTGAGCTCGGAATCAATACCATTAATTACTTCTTGGATGAAGCTTTAGCGGCTGCTGCTTTAGCTTTAGCGGCTGCTGCCTTAGTAGCTGCTGCCTTAGTAGCTGCTGCCTTAGTAGCTGCTGCCTTAGTAGCTGCTGCCTTAGTAGCTGCTGCCTTAGTAGCTGCTGCCTTAGTAGCTGCTGCCTTAGTTACAACGAGATTTGTTGCTGGGCTATCCATGATTGGGATGTAGTTGATTTTTGTCAACTCAATTACTCCAGTCAGAGAAGTTAACTTCTTGCCTGATTTTTCACTCAGAGTAACTCCTAGATCAGCTGCATCCTCACCTGCGCGGAAGAGACCAGATACTTGCAGAGTCTGAATAATCTGACCCTTATCGTTGATTCCGTGGGAAGGTAGAACGATGATGTTGGAGAACTTGGATCCTGGCACTGTTGACGCCATTTTCGCACTCAACCAAAGGGCTGCAGCTTCAGAAAGCTTTGCAGCTCTGGCCTGAATAGTTACGTGAACCAAGTAGTAATTATCTTTAAGAACTCCAGTTTTCACAGTCGCTTGATAGTTTGAATTAAAATTCAATTTACCAATCTGAACGTATGGAAGGGCATCAGAACCGTTAGTTCCGTTAGTTCCGTTAGTTCCGTTAGTTCCGTTAGTTCCGGCTGGGCCGGCAGCTCCTGTAGCTCCATTAGCTCCTGTAGCTCCATTAGCACCGTTACCTCCATTAGCACCAGCACTGCCAGATCCTGTAGCACCTGTTGCACCTGTATCACCTGTGGCACCTGTTGCACCGTTATTGCCTGTGGCACCTGTTGCACCGTTATTGCCTGTGGCACCTGTTGCACCGTTATTGCCTGTGGCACCTGTTGCACCGTTATTGCCTGTGGCACCTGTTGCACCTGTTGCACCTGTTGCACCGTTATTGCCTGTTGCACCTGTAGATCCGTTAGCACCTGTAGATCCGTTAGCACCTGTTGCACCTGTTGCACCTGTTGCACCTGTTGCACCTGTATCACCTGTTGCACCGTTATTGCCTGTGGCACCTGTATCACCTGTTGCACCTGTTGCACCTGTTGCACCTGTGGCACCTGTTGCACCTGTTGCACCTGTTGCACCGTTATTGCCTGTGGCACCTGTTGCACCGTTATTGCCTGTGGCACCTGTGGCACCTGTTGCACCTGTTGCACCTGTTGGAAGCGTTACTTCAGTCCATTCACCTAAAACTACGAGAGGGTCAGAAGTAGGCGCCGCAACATTTGCAATGTAGAAAAGCCCGTTGAAAGAAACTACATCACCTATCGCATATGGGGTAAGTGGGGTAGATGAATAAACGCCAACATAATTAAAGGTCCCTGTATTTCCTGTTGCACCTGTTGCACCTGTTGCACCTGTTGCACCTGTATCACCTGTGGCACCTGTGGCACCTGTTGCACCTGTATCACCTGTTGCACCTGTTGCACCTGTATCACCTGTGGCACCTGTGGCACCTGTATCACCTGTGGCACCTGTTGCACCTGTGGCACCTGTTGCACCTGTGGCACCTGTATCACCTGTTGCACCTGTTGCACCTGTGGCACCTGTTGCACCTGTGGCACCTGTATCACCTGTTGCACCTGTTGCACCTGTGGCACCTGTATCACCTGTTGCACCTGTTGCACCTGTGGCACCTGTGGCACCTGTATCACCTGTTGCACCTGTTGCACCTGTATCACCTGTTGCACCCGTCGCACCTGGAGGTCCTGTGACTACGGCCCAGTATGCGGGAGAGATATCAGGCTGGTTATTGATGCCAGCCCCGACCGCGACGTAAACCAAACCGTTGTAGGAAACTTGATCGTCTAAGGCATATGAAGCCACTGGGCTCCAAGGGTAAATTACAACGGGAGGTGTAGCTGAAGCGGCCTGCGCTCCAAATACTTGTGCAGTAAATACACCAACGGCTGCAACCGTTGTTCCAGTAAGAGTTTGCGCCAGTAGGTAACCTGACAAGACTTTGTTGATATTGCGGCGACGTTTTATGAGTCTCTTTTGACGACGGACTCTGGCAATTTCACTTCGACGCTGTCTTGGCATTCCCATTCCTTTTTCGGGGATAACCCCACATAAATTTCTATAAACAATATCACCGAAATAGGTGATGTCAAGCATCAATCCTGTGAACAGGCAGTGAATATGTCGCTCGTTTAGCAGTTTGCGATGAATGCCTAAATCTTGTTGGGGCTAGCGCCCCTGACGAAGAAGGCCGAAGGTCAACGCATCCTCCAGGGCCATGGCCGAGGCGGCAATAACGTTTTCATGGACACCCACGGTGTTCCACTCCCCTTTGCCATCACTCGTTTCAACTAAAACACGCGTAACCGCACCTGTTCCTAGACGTCCTTCAAGGATTCGAACCTTGTAATCGGTCAGCTCTAAGACTTCAAGCTCTGGATAAAGCGTCTTCAATCCCGTACGCAGTGCGTTATCAAAAGCGTTGACCGGACCATTGCCCATCCCCACGCACGATATTTGCTTACCCATTGCAGTGACTTTGACTTCAGCCTTAGTGATGATGCTTTGGTCTTCAGAGCGTTCAACCGTTGTTAACCAATGATCGATAGTAAAGAAAGATGGACGCTTTCCTGTCATCTCTTCATGAACAAGAAGTTCAAATGATGCATCTGCAGCTTCAAAAGTAAATCCACGTGATTCCATCTCTTTAACGCGATCAACGATGCGACCAATGAGTTCCTTATCTCCACCAAGATCCACCCCGAGTTCTTGTGACTTTAATTCGATGGATGCCCGACCGGCCATGTCAGAAACCAACATGCGCATATCGTTTCCAACAGATTCTGGATCTTCATGTTGGTAAAGAGATGGATCAACTTTGATTGCACTGGCATGTAGACCTGCTTTGTGAGCAAAGGCAGATGTTCCAACATAAGGTTGGCGGGCACTTGAAGATACATTCGTAACTTCGGCAACTGCATGTGAAATTCTAAATGCTTCACGCAATGCATTTTTTGGCAAAACTAGTTGATGCTTCTTTAATTCAAGGTTGGCAATAATTGTTACTAGATCCGCGTTTCCGGTGCGCTCACCATAACCGTTGAGTGTGCCTTGAACATGTGTTGCACCAGCGGCAACTGCTGCCATTGAGTTAGCAACGGCGCATCCTGTGTCGTTATGGCAGTGAATTCCAAGGCGAGCAGAACTAGCCGTTAAAACATCATGAACAACTTGAGAAAGTTCGTCAGGCAACATGCCACCGTTGGTATCGCACAGTGCAATTACATCTGCCCCAGCTTCGGCTGCTACACGCACTACTTCTAGTGCATATGCACGGTTGTTGCGATAGCCATCAAAGAAGTGCTCAGCATCAAGAAAAACACGTTGGCCTTCAGCAATTAAGTGGCTTACTGAATCGCGAATCATCTCTAGATTTTCATCTAGAGTTGTCTTGAGTGCTAAATCAACGTGTCGATCAAATGCTTTTGCTACCAAAGTAACTGCGGGAGCACCAGAATCTCGTAGTGCGCCAAGTAAAACATCATCAGCAGCCTTAACGTTGGGACGACGAGTAGCCCCAAATGCTACGAATGTTGCATTCTTTAGAACTAATTCTTTTTTTGCACGTGCAAAAAACTCGGTGTCCTTAGGGTTTGCTCCTGGCCATCCGCCTTCAATAAAGCCAACGCCAAGTTCATCTAAGTGGCGCGCAATGGCCAACTTGTCATGAACCGAAAGATTTAATCCCTCTTGCTGCGCACCATCACGCAAAGTGGTGTCGTAAATGTGAAATGCATCAGAGACTGGCATCAGCAGACCTTATGTGTCCATGAATGTGTATCAGCAGTTGTTCCGTGCTGAATTGCTAATAAGTAATTGCGAATCTGCATGGTGATTACCCCGGGTTGTCCATCACCAGTTATCCAGGTGCCCATTGAACTTTTTGCAACACCAACAGGTGAAACTACTGCTGCAGTTCCACAGGCAAAAATCTCTGAAATTTCTCCAGATGCAACGCCGTCGCGCCAATCATCGATACTTAGCATTACTTCTTCGGTTTTGTAACCGAGATCTTTTGCTACAGAAAGAATTGAATCGCGAGTGATTCCTGGAAGCAACGTTCCAGTGAGCTTAGGAGTAACTACTGTGGCATCTGCGCCTTTACCCTTTACAAAGTAAAGGTTCATGCCGCCCATCTCTTCAACCCATTTGCGCTCTATTGCATCGATCCAGACAACTTGATCACAGCCTTCTTGTGCTGCCGCTTTTTGTGCAACGAGGGATGCAGCGTAATTACCGCCACATTTAGCTTCGCCAGTTCCGCCTAAAGCCGCACGGACATACTCAGTTGAAATCCATACCGATACAGCCTTGGATGGATCAAAGTAAGCACCGGCTGGTGTAGCAATAAGTATGTATGCAGCCTTATTTGTTGGGCGAACACCCAGTCCTACTTCAGTTGCAATCATAAATGGGCGGATATATAACGACTCGCCTACTTTGTCAGGTACCCAACCAGCATCTTGTTTAACTAATGCTTCTACTGTTTCAAGAAACAAAGCCTCTGGCATTTCAGGAAGGGCTAAACGTTTGGCAGAATTAGCAAAACGTTTAGCATTTGCATCTGGGCGAAATAATGAAATAGAGCCATCTGGTTGGCGATAGGCCTTCATTCCCTCAAAAATTTCTTGACCATAATGAAAAACTGCTGTAGCTGGATCTAATGAAAGTGGGCCGTACGGTTTTAACTCTGGTTCGCCCCAACCATCTTTTTCATTCCATTCACACACCACCATGTGATCGGTGTAGTACTTACCGAATCCACCTTCAGCAACAAGTGCGTTACGTGTTGCATCATCTTTTGCGTTGGGATTAAGTGTGATTTTCATGGTTTATAGCGCTGCGACGAGCGCATCTCCCACTTCACTTGTGCTTCGCTTTTTATCTCCACGGGTCAATAAATCTGCCGCAACTGCGCGCTCAACATCGCGCGCTGCATCGCTATAACCTAAGTGATCGAGCATCATGGCAACTGACATTACCGTGGCTGTTGGATCTGCAATATTTTTGCCCGCAATATCTGGAGCTGAACCATGTACTGGCTCAAACATTGACGGGAATTTGCCGGTCGGGTTGATATTGCCTGAAGCAGCCAAGCCGATTCCGCCACAGATTGCAGCAGCAATATCAGTCAAGATATCGCCAAAGAGATTATCTGTAACAACAACATCAAAGCGCTCTGGGTTAGTTACAAAAAACATTGATGCGGCATCTACATGTAAGTAATCAGTTGCAATAGATGGGTATTCCTTAGCAACTTCATTAAATGTTCGAGTCCATAGTCCGCCAGCGCGAGTTAAAACGTTGTTTTTATGCACCAAAGTCAGCTTTTTGCGATCACGCTTTGAAGCACGTTCGAATGCATCACGGATAACTCGTTCTGCTCCGCGTCGAGTATTCAAACTTTCCTCAGTTGCAATCTCTGCATCAGTACCTTCGGCAAGTACGCCACCAGCGCCAACATATGGACCTTCAGTGCCTTCACGCACAACAACAAAATCAATAGGAGCTTTCGTGGCTAAAGGTCCAGTAACTCCTGGCATTAAACGTGCCGGACGCAAGTTAATGTAGTGATCGAAAGCAAAACGAAGTTTAAGCAAAAGTCCGCGCTCTAGTACTCCGCTTGGGACCGATGGATCTCCAACTGCGCCAAGCAAAATAACATCCTTGGTAGCGATCTCATCCAAAATAGTTTGAGGCAGAACTTCACCGGTACGGTGCCAGTAGCCAGCGCCTAAATCATATGAAGTACGGGCAAATGTGACATCGTATTTCTTTGCTACAACATCAAGAACTTTTAAACCCTCATTGACAACCTCGGGTCCAATTCCATCACCAGCAATAACAGCTAAGTTAATAGTTTTCATTAGTCCACCAAAAATACTGACCGAACGAACTCGGCGTCAGTATCCTTCTTAACTCTTGCAACGATATCTTCGCTGACATGTGAATCTACAGTTAACGCCATTAGGGCAGTGCCGCCAGCTTCACTTCGAGCAACCTGCATTGCTGCAATATTAACTTTGGCCGTACCTAACGTTTGTCCAACGATACCGATGATTCCGGGGCGATCAACGTAACGAATGAAAAGAATGTTATCTGTCGGTGGAAGATCTAGGCGGAAAGAATCGATACCGACAATTTTTTGAGTTTGTTTGATTCCCATTAAGGTGCCGTCAATAGACATTGACTTGCCGGTGGCAGTTGTTGCGCGCAACGTAATCATGGAACGGTATTCGTGGCACTCGGCTGTATTAGTTACTGCCGAAACCATCCCGCGCTCTGTTGCAAGACCGGGGGCATTAACGTAGGTGACTTCCTCTGCACCCACAGCTAACAGCGCACCTTTGAGCGCTGAAATTCCAAGAATTGAACCGTCATGAGCGGCAATTTCACCCTTAACAGTTACATCGATATTTACCGGCAGTTCGCCCAGTAACTCTGTTGCAATCTCAGACATCTTTTCTACAAGTGGCAAAGATGGACGAATGTCTTCGTGAATAACTCCGCCTTTCACATTGACTGCATCAGGAACCAGTTCGCCAGCTAATGCTTTGCGCACAGAGACAGCAACTGCAATGCCTGCACGTTCTTGCGCTTCATCAGTTGATGCACCTAAATGAGGAGTAGCGACAACTTGATCGAGAGCAAATAATGGTGAATCAGTACATGGTTCAGTAACGTAAACATCAAGTCCTGCGCCAGCAACACGCCCTTCGGTGATTGCATCAAAGAGCGCAGCTTCATCTAGAACTCCACCACGCGCTGCATTGACGATGCGAACTGCTGGTTTAACTTTCTTGAGTGCTTCAACACCAATGAGGTTTGCAGTCTCTTTTGTTTTAGGTAAGTGGATTGTAATGAAATCTGAAGTTTTCAAAAGTTCATCAAGATCTACTAACTTTACGCCAAGTTGGGCAGCACGCGCTGGTTGAAGATATGGATCATAAGCAACAACGTTCATGCCAAATGCCTGCATGCGAGATGCAACTAATTGCCCGATGCGCCCAAATCCAACGATGCCTAAAGTCTTTTCAAAGAGTTCAGCGCCAGTGAATTTGGAGCGTGCCCACTTTCCATTTCTAAGTGCGGCGTTGGCTGGTGAAATAAATCGGGCAGATGCAAGCAATAAAGAAATCGCAAGCTCTGCAGCACTAACAATGTTAGAAGTCGGTGCATTAACAACCATAACTCCGGCAGCAGTTGCTGCAGGAATATCTACGTTATCTAAACCAACACCGGCTCGAGCTATTACTTTTAAACCTTTTGCTGCACCAATCGCTTCTGAATCCATCTTCGTCGCAGAGCGAATCAAGACGGCATCTACTCCCTTAGCTAACGCTGCTAGAAACTGCCCACGATCTGCGCCATCACAATTAACGACATCAAAATCTGGACCAAGTGCTTCAAGGGTTGCAGGGCTTAGTTCTTCAGCGATGAGTACGACAGGTTTAGCCACGCGCCGCGCTTCCCTCTTTATAGTCATCGCCCTTTGACTGCTTCATCCATGAAAACATCTTGCGAAGTTCACGGCCGACAGCCTCGATTGGATGAGTCTCACCCTTTGCACGAAGTGACTTAAATTCTGGAGCACCCGCTTCTTGATCATCAATGAAGCGCTTAGCAAATGCACCGCTTTGGATATCAGCAAGAACAGCCTTCATGTTTTCCTTAACGTGTGGATCGATTACACGTGGACCAGAAACATAATCACCAAACTCAGCTGTGTCAGAAACTGACCAGCGCTGCTTTGCGATTCCACCTTCGTACATCAAATCAACGATGAGCTTGAGTTCGTGTAGGCACTCGAAGTATGCAACTTCTGGTTGGTAACCAGCTTCAGTCAATGTTTCAAAGCCGTACATAACCAACTGTGAAGCACCACCACAAAGAACTGATTGCTCACCGAAAAGATCTGTTTCTGTCTCTTCAGTAAATGTTGTCAGAATTCCACCGGCACGTAATCCTCCGATTGCTTTGCCATATGACAATGTCAAAGGCCATGCGCTACCTGTTGAATCTTGTTCAACTGCAACGATCACTGGAACTCCGCGACCTGCTGCGTATTCACGACGCACTAAGTGACCTGGGCCCTTAGGAGCAACCATGCACACATCAACTGATGCAGTTGGCTTGATGTAACCAAAACGAATATTAAATCCATGGCCAAAGAACAACGCATCGCCATCTTTGAGGTTAGGCAAAATTGACTCAGTGTAGATATGGCGCTGTACATGGTCAGGTGCCAAAATCATGATCACTGTTGCTTCTTTTACTGCATCAGCAACTGATACAACTCGCAAACCTTCAGCTTCTGCTTTTGCGCGAGATGCTGAACCTTCTTTTAATCCGACACGAACATCGACACCGCTATCGCGCAGGTTTAGTGCGTGTGCGTGCCCCTGTGAGCCGTAACCGATGATCGCGACTTTGCGACCCTGGATGATGGATAGATCTGCATCCTCTTCGTGATACATCGTTGCTGCCACGGTATTTCTCCTTTAGTTCTGGTAATCGGGTTGAGTGTCGTGAAT
>CAFAAU010000039.1_pt1 | contig 12863 bp, 10 predicted proteins | sample 7267661 | NCBI WGS metagenome assembly CAFAAU01 (sample SAMEA6813993, study PRJEB35770) | uncultured Actinomycetes bacterium | biome: Freshwater; feature: Freshwater reservoir; material: water | place: Czech Republic | collected 2017-08-18 | depth 30m m
ATCAAAAGTCTTTCAGCCCAAGCAAATTCCAGTGCGAGAACAACTAACCCGGCAATAACTAGTGGCATTGTGAAAGGACCTGGCAGAACTATGAGCACTAAACCTGTTAGAACTAAGAAAGAACCAACTGAAAAAGCAATCACCTGCCTCAATCTTTTAGGCAATAGCAACCAATTCTTCTTCATTTGACGTCCACTTCTTTGTGGCCAGTAACACGCCCTGGGTGGGCCTTCATTTCAGGATGCTGCTTGCTCTTAATCAAACTAGCAACCGTTGAAATCAGCAAAATTGTTGCAATAACTCCAAGGCTGATTGGGGTTGGAATTTTTGGAACATTTTCGAACACTTCATGAGCATAGGTCAGCATCAACTTTGTGCCAATAAACATCAAGATGAATGAGAGTCCTAGGGATAGGTAAATTAACTTATCCAATAGGCCTTTGAGTAAGAAGTACAAAGCGCGCAATCCAAGTAGTGCGAAGGCATTGGCGGTAAATACCAGGAAAGTTTGGGAAGTCACACCGAATGTTGCCGGAATTGAATCTAGAGCAAACAGCAAGTCAGTTGACGCAATAGCAATGATGACTAAGAACATTGGAGTAGCAAAGCGCTTGCCGCTAATTTTGATGAATAGTTTTGAGCCATGGAACTCATCCACCATAGACATGCGTTTTCTAATTGTGCGAACCATAAAATTATCATTTGGTTCAGGATCCTCATCCCAATGTTTGAATAGACCGATTCCTGTCCAGATTAAGATTGCGCCAAATATTGCAAAGGTGAAAGAGAATGCCGAAATTGCAACAGCACCAATTGAAATAAAGACGGCTCTAAAGACCAATGCCAACATCACACCAATGAGAAGGATTCTTTGGTGGTAAATACTGGGAACTGCAAACTGCGCCAAAATAATGACAAAGATAAACAAGTTATCGATGGAGAGTGAGTACTCCACTAAATATGCGGCAAAGAATTCAGTTCCAAATGTGGAACCAAAGTACGACCACACCCAAATCCCAAATGCGACTGAAACGCTGACATAAAATGTTGTCCATCCAACCGCTTCTTTAAATTTAACGTCGTGGGCTTTGCGAGATGAGGTAAATAGATCAATTAAAATCAAACCCAGAATCAGTGCAATAGTTACTGTCCAGATGAGCGTTGAAACCTGCATGAATTTCTCCCTTGATAGCCATGAATACAACATGGTCAAGGTCTCCCTAACCGAATAAACGGCCAGCGCCCCGGGTTTTTACACCGTATTGACGAGGTAGCTGTAGCGAGGTACTCCCCTTAAACGTCTAAATCGTAATGCCAATAGCCAGCAACTGCAAATCAATACACTACTGAAGTGCTAGAAAGTTGGGTTCAACGTGTGCTTCGCCATCGGGTTCCGATACTGGCAATCTGGCTTGCGATCACCATAGTTGGATTAATTGCTGCAGCAAACCTCAATCAGTATTTAACTACGTCTCTTAATGTTCCTGGTAGCCAATCTGAAAAAGCCAACACCTTACTAGCTCAACACTTTGGAGAAAATACCGAAGGCACCTTTACCGTTATTTATAAATACACAAATGCAACCGAGGCGCAGCTGGGAGATATTAAGAGATCACTGGAAAAAGCGAGTCAAGTTATTCCTGGCGCACACATAGGTGCACAAAAATCTTTAGTCGGAACGCTGTATACCAACGTTACTACACCCCTTTCTTTGGTTAAGGCCGCGGAATACACATCTACATTAAGGGCAGCTTTAGTTGAACAAGGTTTGGTAGGTGCGCAGATAACTGGCCCACCGGCAATCGAACACGATGTCACACCAGTACTGGCCCGCGATTTACAACGTGGTCAAATTGTGGCAATTATTCTTGCGCTGCTGCTATTGCTTCTTTTACTTGGTTCAACGTGGGCCATATTTATTCCACTTATTTTTGCTACTGCATCAGTCGCGTTTTCTCTAGGCTTTATTTATCTCTTAGCTCAACGATTCTTAATGGTGCTCTATATTCCAAATATTGTTGAACTCATAGGACTTGGGCTCGCAATAGATTATTCACTACTCATGGTCCACAGGTATCGGCGAGAACTACTTAATAACGCTGATCACGATGTGGCAATTATGCGCATGATGCAAACTGCAGGTCGCACCGTTGTTTTATCCGGCTCAACCGTTTCTGTTGCCCTATCGTCACTGCTATTGGTTCCAGTTCCTTTTGTGCGGTCTCTGGGTGTTGCAGGCATTTTAACTCCACTTGTAAGTGTGATTGCTGCGTTAACTCTGCAACCAGTTCTGCTTTCCATATTAGGTGAAAGAGTATTTAGCGACGGATTTCAAGGCATCTTGGGCAAGAAAGACCCGATTGCAGGTCAGTGGGCGCGGCTTGCTCATTGGGTTGTTCCCCGCGCTAAATCAGTATGCGCATTCTCGCTGATCGTATTACTCCTTGCTGCATCACTTGTTTTCAAATTAGAAATTACTCCAAGTTCGCTCACCGCAATTCCAACTAACCTTGAATCCGGGGCTGTACTTAATGACATAACAAAGAAAATTGGACCGGGTGTCATTACACCAAATGAAATTGTTATTGATTTAGGTTCACCATATTTGGAAACATCACAACAAGTTGACGTTGCACGTTTAGCGCTAGCCACTTCACTTTCAACAATGCCCCAGGTTTTCATGGTGGCATCGGGTAAGCAATCTGATTATGTGGACACATCAGGGCAATTCATTCGCCTATATGTTGTGGGCAAGGATGCAATCGGTGATAAGAAAACCAGAGAATTAGTTCGCAATATCCGTACACAGATAGAAGCAGCCAAAGGTTTTCCAACCGATACACAGATTTATCTGGGTGGCTCCCCTGCCCAAGGCGTTGATTTGATTGATGCAATTCTCGGCAGTTTGCCCGCAATCATTTTCATCGTTCTGCTGATTGCATTCTTGTTATTGGCTAGAGCATTTAGATCAATAGTTTTACCCATTAAAGCAATATTTATGGATCTGATCTCAATCTCTATCGCCTTTTCTATTCTTGTTGCCGTCTTTAAGTACGGCTTTGCATCTAGCTTGCTCGGTACCTATCAATTAGATCAAATTGAAGCTTGGGTTCTAATCTTTATGTTTGCTGTTCTCTTTGGGCTATCCATGGATTATGAGATTTTCTTGGTGTCACGCATGCGAGAAGCCAAAGATGCAGGTGCTTCAAATAATGAGGCAATCATTACCGGAATTGCCAATACAAGTGGAGTAGTGACCGGTGCAGCAATAATTCTTGTTGGAGCCTTGAGCGGTTTTGTTTTTGGTCATTTTGCCGGCTTGCAGGAGTTAGGAATTGGATTAGCCATTGGAATTATTATGGATGCCACAATTATTCGTGGACTTCTTCTGCCAAGTTCTATGGTCCTATTCGGCCGCTGGAACTGGTGGCTGCCGCAAAGATTTGCAGTTGTCTTAAAAGTAAAAGCCTCGCCCCTGGAGTTACCAGAAGCGAGGCTTGAACGTAAGTAAAACCTACTTAGTGACTGTTATTGCGAAGTGAACTGATGGAAGTTGATAACCAAGTGCTAGACCTGGAAAATCACGATCGGCAGTCAAGATTGGAAGCATCCCATAAGGAGTGCCGGCAAATGAAGGCTGGTTGGTATACATCAGTGGATGCAAATCAATGATGTGTGTTCCTGGAGCTCCTGTTGCTCGCAAGTGAATCACCATATAACCATTGGAATTAAATCCACATCCGTAACCAATGTAGCTATTGTCATAAGTAACAGCCAAAGTGTTATCTAGCTGAGTCCAGCCAATACCTTTCATGGCAATTGTGAATTCTTCACCAACTTTGAACTTATTGGTTGGGACTCCTGCGCCATTGCGTGATTCAGGAATTGGAGTTGAATCTGCCTTTGCAATACCAGCGCTTAGGATTTTTCCATTTTTATCTGTGTAGTTGAAAATACTTTCTTGTACATAGAATGGAACTTGAGCTTCAACGACATCACCCTTTTTGATTTGGATAACATGGAATCCACCTAAATTATCTGGAATTTCAACTTCCTTAGAGAAATCAGCAGATGTAACATCCACAGTTCCTAATGGAATCGGATTATAAATCCAGCAAGTGCTTGTTGGGCAGTTAACTCGGCTACCTACAACGGTTGACCAAACAAGTGTATGAACTCCAGTTGAGACCATACCTTTAACATTTATCGTTGTTTTTGACCCAACAACTCCTTCATTTTTTGAAAGAGTTGCAACTGCATTCGATGCGGGATCAAGACCTAAGTTCGTCAGCGTTGTGCGAAGTGAAACAGTAGGTGTAGTTTTCTTTGGATAGACAATATATGCAGCTGGTGCTCCTGCATCCTTAGTAATTCGAAAGTTAGCAAACCCACCATTTGCAAATGGAACCGGTGATTGAATAATGTTCAAATACGTTATTCCGATTCCATCTTGTACTTGCAATACATGGTTGCCAACAGCCCCCGAAGCACGAATTACAGCTTTAGCAGTTCCGCGAGTCCATAACGCTTGTACTTCACCTGCGAAGTTGTTATCCCACAGCACAGAGCCACCAGCCGTATAAAGACTGGCGCCTAATCCCGTATATGTAACGGTGATTGGCGTACCAATTGGTCCGCTTGCAGGTGAGATCGAAACTTTACGACTTATTTGATATCCACCATGGGCAATCGATGCTCCGTTGAACACTGCATAAATATCATGAATTCCACCAAAATCTGATGGGACCTTTGACTTATAAGTAAATGCTCCGTTTGCATCAGTTGTTACTTTAGCCATCACGATATTTACTTTGGTGAACTTAACTCCCATGTAATTAACGGAGTTCGGTAATACATCTGCTACCCACGTTGCATTGCTTGTTCCCCACACCAAAGTTAACTCTGTGTTAGCAACTAGGCCTGTGCCTGATACAGAGAAGGCATCACCGATGTATCCCTGCTGAGGAGTCACAGTTAAGTTGGCACTTGGTTCTGGAAGTGTAAAAGCTTCAGCCGTTACGCCCGTGAAAGGAAGAGCAGCTACTCCAGCAATATCTGATGGAGCTGTTAAATTGATCAGTGTCGTTGCAGTATCAGCGGCTTGTGCTGGCGACATTATTGCCAACCCAAGCACCGCTGTACTAAGTACTTTTAGAGTTTTTGATTCTAGTTTCACGATCTCTCCGTTCTTAAATATGTAGTTAAAATTGCTCTCTTTATACAGTTGGAAGCGCAAACAGCGTAAGCATTGATGCGGCTGTCCAGTTTGGTGTGAAAACTCCTGTTGCACCTTTGAGTACAGGATTAATTGTTACTGTGCGGTAATAGCTGACTCGGTCATAAACTTGGCGGCCATAGTCGCTTTTTACGCGTTTCCCATCAACTACACGAGGGACTAGTTTTGTAGAAAGAACTTTCATAGTTGATGAATCTTTAGCAACTATTGTTACTTTGTAGTTGATAACTCCTAATGTGTTATACAAAGGAGCAACGCCTGTTTTTAGAACTGCAGTCCAAAATGCGATTCCACTGTGATTTCCATAAGAAAGGGCAATTGGATCTTTTACACCAGCGATTTCTATATAGGCTTTAGCAGTATTTTTTGAATCCATTACTGCACCACCTTGATCAGAGTTGTTTGCATATACACGAAAAACAATTCCCTGACCAACGATGTATTCGTTGGTAATTGCGCAGCTAACGCCAAAGCGAGGTCCAAGTGCGCCAGATGTTCCACTAGCTAAAACAGTATCTACATAGATATGGATAGGTGAAACAACCCCTTGGGTGGGTAAGCCAACTTTTACATTCAGTGTGGGTGAAGTTGCGGAAGCGAAATTCGCTGCATCTGCTGGAGTTAATACTCCAGAAAGCGCTGCCGCACCTGCAGCTGTTGGTACCCAAGAACATTTAGCAATAAAGGGCGCAACTGTAGTTGTAGCGACTTCGTTGCAACCAACAATTACTGTGCCAGCAAGTTTGAAAGCTACAGTTCCGGGTGCACTTGCAGTTGCATTGATAACGATTGGATCAAGTTGGAAAACACCACTACCACCAGATAAAACCAACGTTGATTCGGCAGGAGCTGCTACTGCTGCCCCTGCACCAAATGCACCGCCAACCAAAGCCATAGCCCCGATTGCGATTCCTGCGATCATTTTCTTCATTTCTCTCCTCCTTGTTGTGCGTAGGTCAAACTATTTAGTTGTTATATTTCCTGATAAATCCAAAACAAAGCTTGTTGATTCAGATGTATTAACAATTCCTTTGCTATTGATATCAAAGGTCCCTTTAACAGTGAGTGTTCCTGAAGCACCTGCAAATTTGCCAGTACCGCCTGTGACCTTCGCGCTTCCTTTGATTGTGATTGTTGCTGGCGCTGAATCAGAATCTGCACAACCTTGTGATGATGAATCAAAAGTTAAGTTCAAAGTATTTCCGCCACCACTAATGACACCTTTGCCATCAAAGTTGTCGCACAGATTTGCTGGTGCTGATGAAGCTGAACCACTCATCGCACTTAATCCACTGACGTTACCTGTCCCGGTTCCATCAACTTTGGTGACTTGAATCAGATTGCCATCACCAAAGAGGATTGAAATCTTTCCCTTATATGTTCCTGCAAAAGCAACGGATCCGGCCTTTGTAGCTGTTGTTGCTGCAGGTTTTGCTGCTGGCTTTTTTGTTGAATAACCAGTTGGGCACTTTGGTTTTGCTGCAGTTACTTTCTTAACAACAGTTCCCTTGTAGCAAGTAATTGTTTTTTTGGCTGCAGCATTAGCAACAGTTATATTGCCCGCTACAAGTGAAAACGCTGCAATTGCAACGAGGACTTGTATGAATTTTTTTGTCTGTAGTTTCATTTTTATCTCATCTCTCCCTGAAGAATTTCTTTTTATTAACAAGAGAATCGTTTCATCGCATTATTTTTTATCGAGGATTTTTGCGAGGGGTACCCCTTACCCACATATCTACTGGGTCACTTTCAACCCCGGTTTTATTCTCTGGGTCACATAAATTCTGTGATTTTTGACGGTGAGAGGTAGCCCCAAAAGGAAATTTGACATAAGGTTCACGGGTGAACAAAAACGTAGATGCAGATTTTCTAGCCCTTCCGCTAACAGCAGTGAGCGATGCCGCAATAAGTACAGCAAAAGATGCAGGTGCATCCCATGTTGATGTGCGAATAGAACGAACGCGAAATGGTTTGTTGTCACTGCGAGATGCGCGCCCTGAAACTCAAAGCGATGAGACAAATGCCGGTGTGGGTGTTCGCGTTATTGTTAACGGCGCTTGGGGTTTTGCATCATCTCCTGAAATCTCTGTCGACGTTGCCAAGAAACTCGCGCTCACTGCAGTTGCAATGGCCAAGACTTCAAAGCCGTTATCGACAGAATTAGTCTCACTTGTTACCGAACCGGTTTATGCAAACCAAACCTGGGTATCTGATTATGAAATCGATCCTTTCTCAGTCTCTGATTCAGAGAAGAAGGATCGCTTGGCCGATCTGAGCAATCGCTTATTAAAAAGTGGAAGCGTCAACCACACATCAGCTCACACAATGTTTGTTAAGGAACAGAAGCATTACGCCGATTCATATGGCACTAGCACCACGCAGCAACGAGTCCGTCTGCAGACCCAGATTGAAGCGATTTCAATTGGCGATCACGGATTTGAATCAATGCGCACATTGGCACAACCTGCTGGTTTTGGTTGGGAGTGGATGGGAAATAAGCATTGGGATTGGGATGGCGAAATTGCCGAACTTCCAACTCTGCTTGCCGAGAAAGTTGCAGCGCCATCAGTTGAACCTGGTCGCTATGACGTACTAGTTCATCCATCTAATTTGTGGCTAACAATTCACGAATCAATCGGGCATGCAACCGAACTAGATCGCGCGATTGGTTATGAAGCTAACTACGCCGGAACTTCTTTTGCTACACCAGATAAGTTAAATACGCTCCAATATGGTTCAAAGCTCATGAATGTCACTGGAGATCGAGCTACTCCTCATGGTCTGAGCACAGTGGGATTTGATGATGAAGGTGTTGCAGCACAGCGTTGGGACATTATTAAAGATGGTGTTCTTGTTGGTTATCAGTTAGACCGCCGCATTGCAGCGCGCGTTAGCCGTGATCGCAGCAATGGTTGCGCATTTGCCGATTCACCATCTCACGTGCCAATTCAGCGCATGCCAAACGTTTCTTTGCAACCTAACCCAACTGGTCCTACCTATGATGAAATGGTTGCATCAATGGAAGATGGAATCATCATCAAGGGCGATAAGTCGTGGTCCATTGATATGCAACGTTATAACTTCCAATTTACGGGTCAACAGTTCCACCGTGTAAAGAACGGAAAAATTGTTGGTCAACTAAAGGATGTTGCTTATCAAGCAACAACAACTGATTTCTGGGGATCAATGAAGGTTGTTGGTGGACCTTCTACCTATGTTCTAGGTGGCGCCTTTAACTGCGGTAAAGCTCAACCAGGTCAGATTGCAGCGGTAAGTCATGGTTGCCCAGCGGCAATCTTCGACAAAGTTAATATTCTCAATACTGTTGCGGAGGCTGGAAAATGATTTCTGCTCAAAACCTGATTGAAAAGATCACATCTGCTGCAACATGCGATGATTGCATTGTTGTTGTGCAAGATAAGACTCAAGCTAACTTGCGTTGGGCTGGCAGTACGCTGACGACCAACGGTGTTATTACCCAACGAAGCGTAACTGTTATTGCTTTTATTGCTGTTGACGGTGGCATGGCATCTGGTGGAGTTTCACGCACTGATGTTTCAATGGCCGATGTTCCAAAGATTTTAGAAGAAGCAATTGCTGCAGCAAAGGCTTCAGGACCAGCCGATGATTACGCACCACTTGCTACAAATGTATCTATTGGTGATTGGTCAGCGGCTCACGTTCCAACTGGACCAGAAGTATTTTCAACATTTGCTCCTGCTCTTGGTGATATGTTTTCACGCTCTGTTGCAGATAAAATTGAACTCTTTGGTTATAGCGAACACACAAGTGAAACTACCTGGGTTGGTTCAAAGGGTGGATTGCGTTTGCGCAAGGATTCACCAGTTGGCCGCGTAGAAATGACCGGCAAGTCTCACGATCGCTCTCGTTCCACATGGGCGGGCGTTGAAACTCGTGACTTTAAAGATGTATCGGTTGCCGATATTGATGCACAGATTCGTCAACGTTTAACTTGGCAGGGCACCAAAGTTGATCTGCCAGCTGGGCGTTACGACACAATTCTTCCTTCAGGTTCAGTTGCAGATCTATTTACCTACATGATGTGGGTTTCTAGTGCGCGCGATGCTCACGAAGGTCAATCTGTATTTTCTAAAAAGGGTGGGGGAACACGCATCGGCGAAAAGCTTTCAAATGTGTCTATGCAGTTCTTTACAGACCCTGAATATAAATCTCTTCCTGCATCTAACTTTGTTGCCACAGCAGTAAGTTCTCCATTTTCATCAGTTTTTGATAATGGTCAACCTATTAAGCGCGTTGATTGGCTCAAAGATGGCGTACTGCAAGCACTGATTCAGACTCGCGCTACTGCAAAACTCACTAACTTAGATTTCACTCCCATTGGTGAAAACTTAGTCATGAGCGTTGACGGTGGCAGTGGATCACTTGAAGATCTAGTCAAGAAAGTTGATAACGGACTTCTGCTTACAACTTTCTGGTACATCCGCATGGTTGATCCAAATTCACTTCTTCTTACTGGCTTAACTCGTGACGGTGTTTATCACGTTAAAGGCGGCGAAGTTGTTGGTGCAACTAATAACTTCCGGTGGAATGATTCACCTGTTTCAGCCCTTGGGCGCATCGCTCATGCTGGTGCAACTGTGTGGACTCAACCTCGCGAATGGGCTGGCGACATGTCAAACATGGCAGTTCCACCGCTAGTGATTAAAGATTTCAATATGTCTACGGTGAGCCCCGGAAGTTAAAGCTAGCTAGGAAAATTTGTTTTCTTATACGGCTTTCCACTTTGATCATAAGTAGTCCATAAGCCTGATTGCACGCCGGCTTTGAAGGAACCAGAGCGAAGTTTTGTTCCATCTTTTCGGAACCACTCCCAATATCCATGCATTTTAGCCTGCTTCATTTTTCCTTTTGATTTGAGGAAACCATTTCCATAGAACTCTAAGTACTCCCCTGACTTGCTGGGATATGAGGCATTTATCTGGGCGATTCTTACTTTAATAATCTTTTTCAAAAGCGGACGAGGAAAAGGCTTATCTAACGAAAAGTGAATCGAACCTTTAGTTTGAACATACTTGGCTAACTCTTTCTTGAGAAATTGATTTGTAGAACCGCTATAAGGAAAAAGTGAGTTATGAGCTTTATAACCATCAAAGCCAAGGACAGGTACACCTTCAATAGTAAATGTTGGAATGCCGTACTTAATAACTTCTTGAGCCGTTGGAAGATCTTCTAAAATCTCTTTTCGCAGCTGGCTCAAGATAGCCCGCTGGGTTTTATCAAATTTCTTTAAATGCGAAGTGATTTGTGCCTTACTCATGGATTAATAACGCCTGCTGACAGTAGGACTAACACAGTTGCTCCAAGAATAATTCTGTAGACAATAAAAGGCATAAAAGACTTGGTTGTTACGTACTTAAGCAACCATGCTATTACGGCGTAACCGACAACGAATGCAATGGCTGTTGCTATGAAAGTTTGAGGCAAGGTATAGACATTTGCAGCATTTGATCCAAAAGCATCTTTGAGTTCATATAACCCGCTACCAAAGACAGCAGGCAAAGCTAAAAGGAATGAATAACGCAACGCTGCTTCGCGGGTGTAACCGAGATAGCGACCCATTGCAATTGTTGCACCAGAGCGAGAAACACCAGGAATTAAAGCTAGGGATTGAGCAAGCCCATAAAGGATGCCGTGCATTGAATTTAATTCTGCAAGGCCTCTTTCTTTCTTGCCGATATGATCGGCTAGTCCAAGAATCAGACCGAAGATAATTAAGGATGAAGCAATAAGCCACAGGGAGCGGAAATCATTAGTAATAATATCTTTACCTAGATAACCCAAGATAACAATTGGGAGGCTACCGATAATAATCAGCCATCCCATGCGTGCAAGTGGCTTCTGCTCTGAGTTCAAATCTTTGCGCAGTACAACTTGCTTAAACCAAGCTACGACAATGTTTTTAATGTCATTTCTAAAAAAGAGCAATACGGCTAACTCAGTACCAATTTGAGTAATTGCCGTGAAGCGGGCCCCTGGGTCTTGGGCATTGCTAAAGAATTCTCCGACAATGCGCTGGTGAGCACTAGATGAAATAGGTAAAAACTCTGTAAGACCTTGCACGATCCCGAGAACTATTGTTTCAAACAATGTGAACACCTTTTCATCCAGCAGTTAATGCTCAATAGTAACTGGCGAAGAATCTAATTGACCTTAAATGATGATTTTTTCAGGCTTGCCTGCAAAATAACCAATGCCACCAAGGAAGAGGCCGAGGATGACAGGCACGAGCAATGCTGTACTCCAACTGAGAGTCGCATCGAAAATCGCTCCAACAATTCCAGGAGCAAAGGCGGCCATGAGATAACCAATTGATTGAGCCATGATTGATAGAGAGCGAGTCTCCCCCGCTTCTACGCTGCGTGTAACAGTGAGTAAGAGCGATAAAGGAAAAGTAATGGAGAGTCCAATATTTGAAATAAGTAGCCAGATTACTAAGCGCCAACCGCTGTCAAAAATTACTGCAGCAAAACTGGCTGAAATCATCAGGCCAAGGATCAATAAAAGGATTCGAATATTTTTAAGTTTGGATGCATAGTGCGGGGCCGCAATTCCGATTAGTGAACCAAGAAAGCCAGTAACTGAAACGGCAATACCAGCATGACTAAGAGAGAAACCTTTTGATACCAGGATTGTTGGGAGCCACGTTGCAGTTCCATAAAAAAGCATGGACTGTAAGCCAAAGAAAATTGCGATGTGCCAAGCGCCAGGTTTTCTAAACAGTGCCTTATGAAACTTCGAGCTAACCTCCATATGGCCTGCTTCTTTAGATCGTGAAATTCTGATTAACCACCATGCAGAAGAAATCACACCAATGACCAACCACGGAATCATAGATAATCGCCAGCCCCATGAAGTTGCCTGGGCAAGGGGCACAGCAACTGCAACTGATAAGGCTGCAAAGGTGCCCATAATTGTTATGTAAATACCGGTTAAAAGCCCTGAGTGTTCAGGTGCGTTTTCCTTAACCCATACTGGCAAAGAGAAATTGAGAACTGCGATAGCTATTCCTACTGTCACGGATGAAATAAACAACATGGGAACATTTCCTACGGCTCTTAAAAAGATTGCCGTGCTCAGAACAGTCAGCGTCCATGCAATTACCTTGTTGGTTCCGCCAATTTTGCCCACAAGTGGCATCAGGAACGCACTTCCAGCAAAGCAAAGAACTGAGAGTGAAGTTAAAAAAGAGAGGTGAAAAGAGCTCAAGTGGTACTGCGCTTTAAGAATCGGATACAGCGGGCTCATAATGGTTAATCCAGCTCGCATGTTAATTGCTGTGATGAAAATTGGTAGCCCGACTCGAATCGCTTCTCGATTGGTCATAGCTGGCATCGACATTACTTAAGCCTATCTTGGAAAGCTTTTCTTATTTGCCAACGTCAGTTCTAGAAACTACTGCTAAGAATCACCGAGTATTTGTTCTGGAAATTAAGCGGATTTCTGTACGATTTAGGCATGACATTTACAGGATTAAACCTTCTCGCAGTACTAGCAGCATTTGCAGTCTCCTTCATAAGTGGCGCAATTTGGTTTGGGCCAAAGACTTTCTATCCCGTCTGGATGAAAGCCAAGGGCAACGTCAGTG
>CAFAAU010000045.1_pt1 | contig 10901 bp, 9 predicted proteins | sample 7267661 | NCBI WGS metagenome assembly CAFAAU01 (sample SAMEA6813993, study PRJEB35770) | uncultured Actinomycetes bacterium | biome: Freshwater; feature: Freshwater reservoir; material: water | place: Czech Republic | collected 2017-08-18 | depth 30m m
CCGCAGCCGAGCATGCCAATAGATATTGTCTTTAGCTCTGCGCTCATGCGGGCTATTCTTTCACAGATGCCTGTAACGGCGTTAAATATCTAGCCCTAACAGATCAGCTTCAGTCTCACGGCGCAGAATTACGCGGGCTTTTCCATCTTTTACTGCAATTACTGGTGGGCGTGGCACATGATTGTAATTAGTTGCCATGCTTCGTCCATAAGCACCTGTCGCGGGGGTAGCCAATAAATCTCCGGGGACAATGTCATTTTCTAAATCTATTTCTCGAATAACGATATCGCCGGTTTCGCAGTGCTTTCCAACAATTCGTGAAGAAATCTTTTGCGCCGTACTTGTGCGGTTAGCTAGAACTGCGGTGTATTCGGCATCGTATAAAGCAGGGCGCAGATTGTCGCTCATGCCTCCATCAACGGATACATAACGTCGGGTAGATGCATTTTCCAAAGTAACATCTTTGATTGTTCCAACTTCATACAGTGTAAACATTGTTGGGCCAACGATTGCTCTGCCTGGTTCAATTGAAATACGCGGGATAGCAAGCATGTGAGCCGCGCATTGGGCATTAACAACTTCGGCCAATGCCTTCATTGTCGATGCGGGATCCAAATTAACTTCACCCGGCAAATAAGCAATGCCATATCCCCCACCTAAATCAAGTTCAGGCAGTTCTACTGAAAATTCATCACGATATTTAGCCAGAAGTGCAACAAGGCGCTCGGCACTGATTTCAAATGACTCTGTTTCTAATATTTGAGAACCGATATGGGCATGAAAACCGCGTAGCTCCAAGGATGAGTGCCTACGCACTTCTTCAATCGCTTTCCACGCAGCCCCACTTGCAATTGAAAAACCAAATTTCACATCTTCGTGCGCTGTGGCAATTGATTCATGAGTGTGGGCTTCAATTCCTGGAGTCAGGCGAAGCAATATTTCCTGTACAACACCATGCTTTGTTGCAGCTGATGCAACACGTTCAATTTCAAAGAGTGAATCAATAACGATCGTGCCAACACCAGCTGCAACGGCCTTTTCAATCTCTGCAACTGATTTATTGTTTCCGTGCACCTCAATCTTGGCAGGATCTATTCCGCCTTTAAGAGCAACGGCTAACTCGCCACCTGTGCACACATCGATTCCGATACCGATGTCTTTAATCCAGCGCGCAACTTCAACACATATAAAAGCCTTGGCGGCGTAGTAAACAGTTCCAGCGTTGTTCCCGAAAGCATTACCTAAAGCGGTATTCCAGGCTGCTGTGCGCATCCGAAAATCTGCTTCATCCATGATGAATGCGGGTGTTCCAAATTCTTTAGCTAACTGAGAAGCAGGGATTGAAGAGATAGAAAGTTCGGCTCCAGTTTTTACATTAGAGGACCACATACCTACATCCTCTCCGGTGCACTAACGCCCAATAAATCCAAACCATTTTTAATTACTTGTTTGGTGGAAGCACAGAGTAATAGACGGGCGGTGTGCAATGCAGTTGGATTTTCTTCGCCCATCGGAAGGACGCGACAGTCGGCATAGAAGCCGTGATAAGTACCAGCTAACTCTTCGAGGTATCTTGCAACGCGGTGAGGTTGGCGAAGTTGGGCTGCGGTTTGTACAACTCGAGGGAATTCGGCCAATGCGCCAAGTAGTTCATTTTCACGGTCATGAATGAGCTGTGATGAATCAAATGCTTTGAGGTCTACTGGAATATTTAATTCAGCAGCGTTGCGTAAAACGGCAGCAATACGGGCATGGGCATATTGCACGTAGTAAACCGGGTTCTCATTGGTGTTACGTTTCAAAATATCTATATCCATAACCATGGGTGTATCAACTGGATAGCGAATCAAAGTGTAACGGGCAGCATCAACGCCTACTTTTTCAACTAATTCTTCTAAAGTAATAATGGTTCCAGCGCGCTTAGAAAGTTTTACTTCCTCACCGCCTTCCATAATCTTGACCAATTGTCCGATCAATACGTCAATGTTGTATTCAGGGTCATCGCCGGCGCAAGCGGCAATAGCTTTAAGGCGACCCACATATCCATGATGATCAGCGCCAAGCATGTAGATACATACATCAAAGCCCCGCTCGCGTTTATTAATGTAATAAGCGGTATCAGATGAGAAATATGTAAGTGAACCATCAGACTTTGTTAATACGCGATCTTTGTCATCACCAAAGTCAGTTGTGCGAAGCCAAATAGCACCTTCTTCTTCGAAAACATGGCCTTGATTGCGCAGTTTTTCTACTCCGTGTTCGACGGCACCTTGATCATGCAAAGTGCGCTCTGAAAACCAAACATCAAAATGAGTACCGAATGCATCGAGTACACGTTGCTGATCTTTTAATTGGACGGCATATGCCGCTTCACGAAAAGCTGGATGACGCTGACCTTCTGGCAAGGAAGTTATTGATGCATTACTTGCTACAACTTCTTTAGCTAAATCTGCGATGTACGTGCCTTGATAACCATCTTCTGGAATTGGATTTCCTAATGCAGCCGCTTCAACAGATGCGCCAAATAAATCCATCTGGTTACCACGATCATTTATGTAAAACTCTCGGGTTACTTCGGCCCCTGCTGCACTTAATACTCGACCTAGTGAGTCACCAACAGCCGCCCATCGAGTGTGACCTAAATGAAGAGGTCCGGTTGGATTGGCACTAATGAATTCAAGGTTAATCCGAACACCGGCGAGCGCATTTCCTTTTCCATAATCCTTTGTTGCATTAAGAATTGTCGTAACAAGTTCGGCTTGGTTTGCACGGTTAAGAGTGATGTTAATAAATCCTGGGCCGGCAATATCAAGTTTTGAAATTCCATCGGTCCCAGCTAATTGGTCACAAATAATCTGCGCAATATCTCGAGGGCTCTTGCCGGCAGGCTTTGCCAATTGCAGGGCAATCGAAGTTGCATAATCACCATGGTCGCGCTCTTTAGGTCGCTCCAGTTTGATGGTGGCTGGAATTTGTCCAGATAGTGAGCCAGCAATGAGGGCTCGCTCTATGGCAGCTTTAATTGCTGACTCGAGAATTTCAACCTGGGTGGACACCGCCCAAGGCTATCGTGAGCGTGAGGCGCCGTTATCAAATCGTTAGATGCAGGGGTGATATTTACTCAATTTTTTAGTGACCTTTTCCGGCTTTCCTACTACCGTTTGCACCACTATCGCTCCTTTCTCATCCGGGTAGAAAAAGATTCACCCAGGGGTGCGATCCTTTCGAAAGGTAAATACATATGGCAAAGCGCCGTTTAGTTATTGCTGCTGCAATTGCATCAGCAGCAGCTCTTTTGATCTCAGGTTGCTCAAGCAGCAATGAGGCATCAAATCAGCGTGCATGCATGATCCTTCCTGACTCAGAGTCATCAACACGTTGGGAAAACGGAGATCGTCCAGCAATGGATTCAGCACTTACAGGTGCAGGATTTGAAACAGATATTCAGAACGCACAAGGTGATACAGCTAAGTACGCAACGATCGCAGATCAGATGCTTACAAAGGGTTGCGGTGTCATGATCCTTGTTGATTACCAAGGTGCAGGAATCCAGGTAGCAGCAAAGGCTAAAGAAGCAGGTATTCCTGTAATTGCATACGACCGCCCAATCGAAGGCGCTGACTACTACGTATCATTTGATAACGAGTCAGTCGGAGCACTTGAAGGACAATCAATTCTTGATGGTCTAGCTGCAGCTGGTAAGGATCCAAAGACTGCCCGTGTTATCTACGGTCAGGGAGATCCAACAGATGGAAATGCAAAGATGTTCTATGACGGAGCACTTTCAGTTCTAGTTCCAGCTGGCGTTAAGCCAGTATTCGAAATGGCTGGAACTTGGGATGGCGCAAAGGCCGGAACATTGTTCGAGCAGGCTCTTACAGCTGTTGGTGGAAAAGTTGATGCAGTTCTTGCACCAAACGACAACAACGCTGCAAATATCATCACAATTCTTGATAAGGCTGGCTTGAAGGTTCCTGTTTCAGGACAAGATGCTTCACCAGCTGGTCTTCAGAATGTTCTTCTAGGTAAGCAGACTGCAACAGTTTGGAAGCCATACACACTGATTGCAACTGCTGCATCAGATTTGGCGATTGCTCTCCTTAACGGTGAGAAGCCAACTGCTGACAAGACTCTTGCTGATGGAACTCCATACATTGCTGTAACTCCAAACCTAATTGGACCTGATCAGGTCAAGGATGTTGTTGCTGCAGGAGATGCTAAGTACGACGAACTCTGCACAGCTGCTGTCAAGGCTGCGTGCGAGAAGTACGGCGTTACAATGTAACGTTTGAAATAAGTAAATCCTCCGCGCCAGTGCATTAAGTGCTGGCGCGGAGGCTTTTACTAGAAGTGCTTATACAGCTTCGCTATTCTTTGTCTAGTAATTTTTAGTTATCGCAACCATATTTGAAAGGTCGACATGACTTCACAAACGCCGATTGTTGAACTCATCGGGATTACCAAAAGCTTTGGTCCGGTTGATGTACTCAAAGGAATTGATTTTAAAGTCTATGCAGGACGCGTTACCGCACTTGTCGGAGATAACGGAGCGGGTAAATCAACGCTCATCAAAGGTCTTGCCGGTGTCCAAGAGTATGACCACGGAATTGTGAAGTTTGAGGGTGAGCAGGTACACCTACCTAGCGCACGTGCGGCAGCAGCCCTTGGTATTGAAGTCGTGTATCAAGACCTGGCTCTCTGTGAAAATCTAGATATTGTCCAAAATATGTTCCTCGGTCGCGAATCCATGACAGGTGTCACGTTGAATGAACCCCAAATGGAATTTGAAGCATCAAAGACTTTGACGGGACTTTCAGTCAGAACAGTGAAATCAGTTCGCCAAAAAGTTGCATCACTTTCAGGTGGTCAACGACAGACCGTTGCAATCGCTCGCTCCGTATTGCGCAATGCCAAGGTTGTTATTCTCGATGAGCCAACAGCGGCCCTCGGTGTGGCCCAGACCGAACAAGTTCTTAACTTGGTACGTCGCTTGGCTGACTCGGGTGTTGCTGTGATTATTATTAGCCACAACCTCCAAGATGTCTTTAAAGTTGCCGACGATATTGCCGTTCTTTACTTGGGCAAAATGGTTGCAAACCTTGAATCAAAAAATACAAACCACCTCGATGTCGTTCAGTACATCACCGGTACTCGCACAATGGGAGATCAGGCATGAGCGTCACAATTGGATCTGGCCACGAAGGAAACGTCCGTGAGCAGGTAAATGCCTATATTGCACGTGTAAAGGGCGGCGAAATGGGTGCGCTCCCATCGGTGCTCTCACTCTTTGTTCTCACATTTCTATTTTCATTACTCAACCCATACTTTTTAACGCAAGGCAACTTTGCAAATCTCTTAACTCAAACAGCAACACTGATGATGATCGCAATGGCACTTGTTTTTGTTATTTTGATTGCAGAGATTGACCTATCTGCCGGCGTAACTTCCGGTGTTGCGATGGCCCTCTTTATTATTATGACGAATCGGTGGGGAATCGATTGGCGAATCTCTATCCTTGCCGGCTTGCTTTGTGGAACCGCTATTGGTGCCTTTATTGGTTTCTTCGTTGCACGAGTTGGAGTGCCTTCTTTCGTTGTCACACTTGGCCTCTTCTTGGGCTTTCAAGGATTACAACTAGCTCTTCTCGGTGATGGTGGTATCTATCGCATTGAAGTTCCCGAGATTCGGGCAGTAATGAATGACAACCTTCCTGGATGGATGGGTTGGGCATTTCTGGCTATTGCTCTTGTTCTGATGCTTCTTTTAAGTTTCTATGATCGACAAGTACGTTCTCGAAATGGATTAGCAAACCGTCCTATCTCATTGTTGTACACCAAATTAGCAATTGTGGCAGGTCTGGGTGGGGCGCTCGTTTCCTTATTAAATACAAATAGAAGTACTTCACTGAAGGAGATCAGCGGAGTACCTATCGTTGTTCCCATTGCGGTTACGGTTTTGTTCTTTGGAACACTCCTCCTTGATCGCACGCGCTTCGGACGCCACTTATATGCTGTTGGCGGAAACCCAGAGGCAGCTCGTCGTGCTGGAATCAAGGTTGTCCAGATTCGCATTACGGCCTTCGTTTTATGTTCAACCCTTGCGGTGGTTTCTGGAATTTTCAATGCAAGTCGCGTAGGTGCAGTTGAAGCAACTGCTGGTAAGGCGATCGTTCTCTCCGGTGTAGCTGCAGCAGTTGTTGGTGGAGTGAGCCTCTTTGGTGGACGTGGTCGCCTCATTCACGCAGCAGTGGGTGCCTTGGTAATTGCAATTATTGATAACGGCCTGGGCCTCTTAGGACTACCGGCGGGAATTAACTTCCTTGTTACTGGTGGAGTTTTGATTCTGGCAGCAACTGTTGACGCTGTATCTCGCAAGAGAAGTTCTGCCTCGCGTTAGTCCAACAAAGTTAAGTCGAAGTTAAACCCCGTTATGAGATTACTTCATGATGGGGTTTAGCACTGCCCCGTTTTGCGTCAAGGTGCTCTCACGAATATAGAGTGGGAGTGATGTGTAACCATGGCTTTCGCTGCGCCAACTTCCACCTGTAACGTTTTCGCCAGTAATTAATGAAATCCACTTGCCTTCAGGCAGGTAAAATTCTGCAATTCCATCTGCGTTAAAAATAGGTGCAACAAGGATTGATTCTCCTAACATATATTGGCGATCAAGGTAGAGGCATGCAGGATCTTCTGGAAATTCCATCATCATCGGGCGCATCATTGGAATGCCCTCACGATGAGTGATTTCTGACATCTTTAAGATATAAGGCATCAGCGAACTCTTGAGATCTGTAAAGAACTTGGTTACTGCGCTCGCCTCATCATCGATAAGCCATGGAACACGATAGGAAGCACTGCCATGTAAACGTGAGTGAGATGAAAGCAGACCGAAAGCAACCCATCTCTTAAATACATCTGGATTAGGAGTACCTTCAAATCCACCGATGTCATGGCTCCAATATCCAAAGCCGGAGAGAGCCATGCTCAATCCACCGCGAAGCGTCCCTGCCATTGACTCAAAAGTGGATTCGTTATCTCCACCCCAGTGGATAGGAAACTTCTGGCATCCCGCTGTAGCTGATCGCGCAAAGACGACTGCCTCATTGTTTGGTTTTCTCTCAAGAAGCTCAAAGACAGTTTTGTTATAGAGGTACGGATAATAATTGTGCATGCGGACTGGATCACTACCGTCACTATAAATAACATCTGTTGGAATTCTTTCGCCGAAATCTGTCTTAAATGAGTCAACACCTATATCAATAAGTTTCTGCAACTTAGATTGAAACCATGCGCAGGCATCAGGATTGGTGAAATCAACGATCGCCATTCCTGGTTGCCACAAATCCCACTGCCAAACGCTGCCATCGGGGCGTTTAATCAGGTAGCCCTTCTCTTTTGCCTCAGGAAAAAGTGATGACATCTGAGCGATGTAGGGATTAGTCCAGACACATACTCGATAACCCTTGTCATGCAAACGCTTTATTAGCCCGGCGGGATCAGGAAATACAGCGCTATCCCATTCAAAATCGCTCCAGCTAAATTCTTTCATCCAGAAACAGTCGAAGTGAAATGCGCTTACCGGAATTTCGCGCTCTGCCATGCCATCAAGGAATGAGTTAACAGTGGCTTCATCGTAATTTGTTGTAAATGAGGTTGAGAGCCAGAGTCCGAAAGACCAATCGGGAACCTTGGCAGGTTTGCCTAAGAAATCTGTGTAGCGCTTTAATATTTCGCGTGGATTTTTCCCGTAGATAAAGAAAATTTCAAGCTCTTCTCCTGGTACTGATATCTGTACTTTATCGACTACTTCAGTTCCGATTTCAAGGCTGACTTTGCCAGTGTGATTGATAAAAACTCCATAGCCACGGTTAGTGAGATAAAATGGAATGTTTTTGTAAGCTTGCTCTGATGCAGTGCCACCATCCTCATTCCAGATTTCAATAACTTGGCCATTTTTAACAAATGGTGTGAAGTGCTCACCAAGACCATAGATCAATTCACCCACAGCAAGGTTAAGTTGAATATTGATATATGGATCCCCATTGTCGTTCATCCATGCAATGCCTTTATCGGCGATTCGAGTCAGATGCCTACCTTCTGCACTGATATCTAAATGAAATGCTTCACCTTCAGTTATAGAAGCGACTAAATCATCGCTTGTTATTAAATAGCTACGGCCATCTTTTGAAATCTGCGGTGCGCTGGCATCGCTGGCTAATTCAAAGTGAGGTCCACGATCAATTCCGCCCTCATGATGAGTGACTTTCATACCGATGATGTTTTTCATCGGTGAATGCAGACGAGTTGTAATCAAGGAAATATTGAGAGTATCTCCACGATCGACAATGGTTTTGGTAGGCGCAAAGATCGTGAGCCCAGAATCAGTGCGATCGATGCGATGGGCACTCTTACCGTAGTAAGCGCGCACACCCTCGCGAAGGAGCCAAAAACCGTTGGTAAAGCGCATGAGAAAAGGGTTTAGCCCTTCACTCCCATTAAATGTTCTAGTGCTAACTGATCAACTAGTTCATAGCCGTAACCACGTGTACCTGCAGCATCTGCATCGAATGAATCTTTAGCAAGATCTCTCCATGTTTCACCTTGGCCAAGTGTTGGTTCATTGAGTCCTGGAATATTTGAAGCTTTCATGGCCTCAATCACGCGTGGATCTGCACGGAAAGCTGCAGCGCGTTCTTTGAGTGCAAGATAGGTGCGCATATTCGATGTTGCAGATTCCCATACGCCTTTGTCATCTTCAGTGCGGGCTGGTTTGTAATCAAAGTGCTTAGGTCCGTCGTACTTATAGCGCTCAAGAAGATCTACTAAGAAGAATGCTGATTTTAGATCTCCATGGCCAAAGACCAAATCTTGATCAAACTTTGGACCATGTTGACCGTTAAGATCGATGTGATACAACTTCTTCTGCCATAGCGCTTGAGCAATTCCATGTACAAAATTGAGTCCGGCCATCTGCTCGTGTCCAACTTCTGGGTTGAGACCAACTAACTCTGGACGATCGAGTGTGTAGATAAATGCAAGTGCATGTCCAATTGTTGGCAAGAAGATATCGCCGCGTGGTTCGTTTGGCTTTGGTTCGATTGCAAATTTAATGTCGTAACCATTATCGGTAACGAACTCACCTAAAGTATTAAAAGCTTCGCGGAAACGATCGAGTGCAACGTAGGCATCTTTGGCGCCATCTGATTCAGCACCTTCACGACCACCCCAGCACACATAGGTTTTTGCCCCTAGCTCGACGGCTAATTCAATATTCTTCATCACCTTGCGAATTGCAAAGCGGCGAATATCTTTATCATTTGAAGTAAATGCTCCATCTTTAAATACTGGATGAGAGAAAAGATTTGTCGTTGCCATCGGCACTTTCATGCCAGTTTCTGCCAATGCTTTTTTAAAGCGATCTATATGTCCACGACGTGCGCTTTCATCGCTTCCAAATGGAAACAGGTCATCGTCGTGGAAAGTCACACCATAGGCACCTCGTGCAGCTAACTCATTAACTGTTCGAACTGGGTCAAGTGCAGCGCGTGTGGGATCACCAAATGGGTCTCGTGCCTGCCATCCAACGGTCCAGAGACCAAAAGTAAACTTATCGGCAGGAGTTGGTGTGAGTGACATGGGTAAAAGCCTTCCCTTTTGCGCTGGTTTTGTACATCGCTAACTTACCTCTAATCTTGTCCCCTATCCATATGAAAGCCGCAAGGTTTTTCAATTGGGTTTGCGGGAGTGGTGAAATGGCAGACACGCAGGTCTTAGGAACCTGTGTCTTCGGACGTGAGGGTTCAAGTCCCTTCTCCCGCACACTGATATCTGTTTTCAAGAACGACTAAAAGTTAAACTATTCCTATGGCCAAACAATCCGCAGCTCGAACAAAGATGTTGGCATCTGCGGCGAAAAAAGCAGCCGCCGAGCGCCGAGCAGATAAAACAGCCAGGTTGAATCCGCAAACACATGCTGCTGCAGAGTTAGATAAATATGAGAACCTGGATAGCCAATGGCGTGAAATAGGTTTAGCCGCTTCTGCACGGCATGCACTCATTGACGATGGCTTGTTTAGCGTGAGTGATTTACGTAAAACTTCATTGGCCGCGCTCAAAGAGCTCGATGGTATTGGGCCAAATGCAATCAGAATCCTGGTTGAAGAAATGAAAAAAGCGGATTTATCTTTTAGAAAATAATTTCAAAGGTATTAATTAATAACTGCATAAGCAATGAGGATGAGCCCGAGAGCAATGATTACTCCTTGAACTGCTTTTGTTTCTAACTTCTTGGCAATAGCTGGCACCCATGTGATAGCGAGCAAAGCTGCACCAGGAATAACAATGGTCAAACTATGAGTTACTACGCCACTTTGTCCGGTTTGATAACGCAAATTAATGAGGCCAATCGCAACAAGCAGATAGGCACCCATCCGGTAGTTATTAATCAAATTACTTTTCATTACATAGCCTCCTCAAAATAGAAATGGGGTGCCGATTTCTCGACACCTCATCTTCAATCTATTTAATTAGTGATCTTCCTTCATGCCTTCAGCAAGTGACTTCATACGTGCGATCTTCAAAATTGTAAGACCGAATACGCACTTAGCCAATACGTCAGCAATTGTGTATCCCACTTGGACGCCAACGAACTGCTGTGAAGTTGGATCTCCGCCCATACCTAGGATGTAAGAGATTGGGTATACGCCCCATGTCGCGATCAATAGAAGACGCAAGCGACCAACGGTCTCTGCAACTCCTGCTGGTTGACGATCTAGTGACTTACCAAGCTCTACGAACAATACGTAAAGGATGTATAGGAAAGGAAGTGTTGAAAGAACACCGTATAGAACCTGTGTGTTCTGATCGTTTGAAATTTCACCTGGGTATCCAAGCGCGATCATC
>CAFAAU010000050.1_pt1 | contig 10168 bp, 9 predicted proteins | sample 7267661 | NCBI WGS metagenome assembly CAFAAU01 (sample SAMEA6813993, study PRJEB35770) | uncultured Actinomycetes bacterium | biome: Freshwater; feature: Freshwater reservoir; material: water | place: Czech Republic | collected 2017-08-18 | depth 30m m
GCGGGTGTGCGAGGGGTCCTATTTAATTGCCGCGTCGAACAGTAGAGGAGAGCAAGCGATGTCATTAGCTTTGTATCGCAAGTATCGTCCCTCTGTTTTTGCAGATGTCATCGGACAAGAACATGTAACTGTTCCACTTTCAAATGCTTTGGAATCTGGACGCACACATCACGCATATTTATTTAGTGGTCCACGCGGTTGCGGAAAAACTTCTAGCGCTCGCATTATGGCGCGCTCACTAAACTGCGTTAAAGGTCCAACTCCAAATCCATGCGGTGAATGTCAATCATGTAATGATCTCGTTGCTAACGGACCAGGATCATTAGATGTTATTGAGCTAGATGCTGCAACACATGGATTAGTTGATGATGCTCGCGATCTTCGCGATAAAGCATTTTTTGCACCAGTGCAAAGTCGTTACAAGATTTACATCATCGATGAAGCACACCAACTTGGACCAGGTGCGGCAAACGCATTACTCAAAGTTGTTGAAGAACCACCTCCCCACGTAATTTTTATATTTGCTACAACTGAACCAGAAAAACTGATTGCAACTATCCGCTCTCGTACTCATCACTATCCGTTTCGTTTAGTTCCACCGGGAATTTTGGCTGCCCATTTAGAAAAGATTTGTAACCTAGAAGGCGTCAGTGTTGCTAAAGGCGTTATTCCTCTAGTTGTCCGTGCATCTGGCGGATCAGTTCGTGATGCTTTATCCGTTTTAGGTCAGCTTTTGGCAGGTGCTGGAAAAGATGGTGTTAGCTATGAAATCGCAATCCAATTACTTGGATTCACAGATGGTGCATTGCTCGATGATGCAATCGATGCAATCGCGGCCCACGATGGTGCAACATTGTTTAAAACCATTGATCGCGTTATTGAATCTGGCCATGATCCACGCCGCTTTACAAGCGATATGTTGGAGCGAATTCGCGATTTAATGATTGTTGATGCCCTTAAAGATTCAGCCAGCAGTGCAATTCTGCGCGATGTCCCAGATGATCAGATGGAACGTATGCGTAATCAAGCCAATCGCATCGGTACTGCCAATCTTTCACGTGCTGCCGATATTGCCGCCGAAGGCTTAACTCAGATGCGCGGTGCTACTGCCCCACGTTTAATGCTGGAACTTATTTGCGGACGCATTCTTTTGCCGATTGGCGACAACGGAGAATCCGGAATGCTTTCAAGAATTGAGCGTCTTGAACGTGCAGAGAACATTGCTCCGATGAGTTCTGCTCGTTCTTCAGAAGTGCGCACCGCAGAGCCAAAAGAAACTACAGGCTCTGCTAATGCGCCTTCAGAAGTCACTCACTCTAAAGTTGAAGGAGCAAAGCCACCGGTTAAAGAAAAGGAAGCCGCCCCAGCCGCCGTTGTTAATTCAGCACCCGGAGCTTTTGATATTGCTGCGCTTCGTCGTGCGTGGCCAGATGTTATTGAAGATGTAAAGAAGCGTCGCAGACTTACGTGGTCGCTGTTATCAGCATCTGCGCAGGTACTGGCAGTTGATGACAAGGCAATCACAATTGGAATTGTAAACGCTGGTGCGCGCGATTCATTTGTACGATCTGAATCAGATGAAATCTTGCGCAAGGCTTTTGTTGATGTAGTTGGTTTAGATCGCAAAATTGAATGCGTGGTTGATCCATCGATTGATACCAATACTCCTGCAGCTCGTGAGGTTCGCACATCAGAGGCACCAACCGATAAAACTTTATTGTCAGGTGCGGCATTGCTTGCACAAGAACTCGGTGCAAAGATTGTTGAGAGTAAATAATCTATGTCGGGTATGTATGAAGGCGCAATTCAAGATCTCATTGATGCGCTAGGTCGCTTGCCAGGAATTGGTCCAAAGTCAGCACAACGCATCGCCTTCCATATTTTGCAGGCCGATAGTGAAGTTGCCGCTGCTTTAGTTGATTCAATCCGAACAGTAAAAGAGCGCGTTAAGTTTTGCGTGCAATGCGGAAATGTTTCAGAAGAAGATGAGTGCCGAATCTGTCGCGACCCTCGCCGCGACGATACGTTGATCTGTGTTGTTGAAGAAAGCAAAGATGTAATTGCAATCGAACGTACCCGCGAATTTCGCGGTAAGTATCACGTGCTGGGTGGAGCAATCAGCCCGATTGATGGAATCGGTCCAGAACAGTTGCGCATTCGCGAACTTATGGCCCGTTTAGCTGACCCTGGAATTGTTGAAGTTATCTTGGCAACTGATCCCAATCTTGAGGGCGAAGCAACGGCCACATATTTATCGCGCATGATTAAGCCGCTAGAAATAAAGGTCTCTCGTTTAGCCAGTGGACTACCGGTAGGCGGAGACCTGGAATATGCCGATGAAGTTACGCTAGGCCGAGCTTTTGAAGGCCGAAGGGACGTTTAATCTCGGTATATGAGACCCTTCCTGTCTCATTATTTAAGAAAAGCAGAAAATTGGTTAGCGCCAATTAAATCTATGCGCCACCATTAAGCCATGGGACTCATCGTTCAGAAATATGGCGGCTCATCAGTTGCCGATGCCGAGGGCATGAAACGCGTTGCCAATCGCATTGTGGCGGCAAAGCGCGACGGAAATCAGGTCGTAGTCGTAGTTTCTGCCATGGGCGATACAACCGATGAACTTATTGATTTAGCTAAACAGATCACGCCGATCCCAGCAGGTCGCGAACTAGATATGTTGCTAACTGCCGGAGAGCGAATTTCTATGGCATTACTTGCAATGGCAATTACAAATTTGGGACACGAAGCCCGTTCTTTTACTGGTTCCCAAGCCGGTGTGATTACAACATCTGCACATGGTCGCGCTCGCATCATCGATGTAACTCCAGGGCGAATTCAAGAAGCGTTGTCTGAAGGCGCAATTGCAATTGTTGCCGGTTTTCAAGGAATATCACAAGATACAAAAGATGTAACAACACTTGGTCGCGGTGGCAGTGACACAACTGCTGTTGCATTGGCCGCAGCTTTAGAGGCCGATGTTTGCGAAATCTATACCGATGTTGACGGAATCTTTAGTGCCGATCCACGCGTAGTACCAAATGCACGTAAATTAAAAACAGTAACGTATGAAGAAATGTTAGAACTAGCAGCAAGCGGAGCAAAAGTTTTGCACTTGCGCTGTGTTGAATATGCACGCCGTTATGACTTACCAATTCACGTACGTTCATCTTTTACAACTAATGAAGGAACATGGGTGGTTAAAGACCATCCACAAGGAGGAGAAATGGAACAAGCAATCATCGCAGGCATCGCACACGATAAGAGCGAAGCAAAGATCACGATTGTCGGCGTACCTGACCGAACTGGTGTTGCAGCGCGCATTTTCCAAGCAATCGCTGATGCTGACATTAATATCGACATGATTGTTCAAAACGTCTCTGCCGCAGCCACTGGCTTAACTGATATTTCATTTACTTTGCCAAAAGATGAAGGTGCTGACGCAACTGCTATCTTGCAAAAACTTCAAGGCGAGGTTGGATTTGCATCTATTCAATACGATGACCAAATCGGTAAATTGTCATTAATTGGCGCTGGAATGCGTTCACACCCAGGTATTACTGCAACCTTCTTTGGTGCCATGTCTGAAGCAGGAATTAACATTGAAATGATTTCAACATCAGAAATTCGTATTTCGATTATTTGTCGTCAATCTGATCTTGAACGCGGCGCTAAAGCTGCACATGCCGCTTTTGGTTTAGATGCAAACAGCAATGAGGCCGTTGTTTATGGAGGAACAGGACGATGAGTAAAAAGAAAAATACTAAGAAGCCATCACTAGCTGTAGTTGGCGCAACTGGCGCTGTTGGAACAGTGATGCTCAGCATTTTGTCTGAGCGGAAAGATGTGTGGGGCGAAATTCGCCTGATTGCATCTGCTCGCAGCGCTGGCAAAAAATTAATGTGTCGTGGTGAGGAATTAACAGTCGTCGCCTTAACACCAGAAGCATTTGATGGAATTGATGTGGCAATGTTTGATGTGCCAGATGAAGTTTCTGCACAGTGGGCACCAATAGCTGTAGAGCGCGGAGCGGTTGTTGTTGATAACTCTGCGGCGTTTCGAATGGATCCAAAAGTCCCATTGGTTGTTCCTGAAGTTAATCCAAAAGATGCAAAGAAGCGTCCGAAGGGAATTATCTCCAATCCAAATTGCACAACTCTTTCGATGATTGTTGCAATGGGTGCACTTAATAAGAAATTTGATTTAAAGGAACTAGTTGTTGCTTCCTACCAAGCTGCATCAGGTGCTGGTCAACCAGGTATTGATACTTTACGCGAACAAATCTCAATTGTTGCAGGGACAAATGCTGGCGAAGTTGCTGGCGATGTTCGCAAACTAGTTAAAGATTTAGGCGCTTTCCCAGCTCCGCTTGCACTTAACGTAATTCCTTGGGCGGGTTCGCTTAAAGAAGATGGTTACACATCTGAAGAGTTGAAGGTACGCAATGAATCTCGCAAGATTCTAGGGATGCCTAAATTGAAGGTTTCAACAACTTGTGTACGAGTTCCTGTTCTAACAACTCACTCTTTGGCTGTTCACGCAACTTTCAAAAAGGAAGTCACACGGAAAGCCGCACAAAAGGTTCTTGAAAAAGCTGCCGGTGTGACACTGCTTGATGATCCAGAAAATAAGAAGTTTCCAACTCCTAATGATTCAGTTGGAACAGATGCAACATGGGTTGGACGTGTGCGTCAGTCACTCGATGATAAGAAATCTATCGACCTATTCCTATGCGGCGACAATCTGCGCAAAGGTGCAGCCCTTAATACTGCGCAGATCGCTGAATTACTAGCAGTAGAGTTCACTTCATGAGCATTAAAGAACAGTTAAAAAAGGATCTGACCGAAGCTATTCGCGGGCGCGATGAAATTACTTCAGGCACAATCCGCATGGTTCTAACGGCAATTACGAATGAAGAAGTGGCTGGTAAAGAAGCCCGCGTTCTTAGTGATGAAGAAGTAATCACTGTTCTATCTCGCGAAGCTAAGAAGCGCCGAGAAGCTGCTGAAGCTTTTGAAAATGCAGGCCGTGCCGATAAGTCCGCGCTAGAAAAGAGTGAAGGCGAGGTAATTGCAAAGTACTTACCAGCACAGTTAAGTGAAGCCGATATCTCTGCAATTATTGCCGAAGCAATTGCTTCAACCGGCGCGCAGGGCCCTGCAGATATGGGCAAAGTAATGGGCGCAGTAAAACCAAAGATTGCAGGCAAAGCCGATGGCGGCGTTGTTTCTGCACTAGTGAAAGCAGCGTTAAACAAATGACTAAGTATGAATATGCAACAGTGCCACTTCTTTCTCACGCAACTAAGCAGATCCTTGATACATGGGGTTCTGATGGTTGGGAACTAGTCCAAGTTGTACCTGCTCCAGGAACTGGCGAGCAGCTAGTTGCCTATATGAAAAGAGTAATTGCATGAACACAGTAGATGTGCGCGCAAGACTAAAAGAACTTGGGCTTGAACTTCCAGTAGCGGCTAAACCAGTTGCAGCTTATGTTCCAGCAATCCGTACAGCAAACATCGTTTTCACTGCAGGACAACTTCCTTTAGTGAACGGTGAAATGGCTGGCACTGGAAAAGTTGATGGAGAAATTACTCCAGAGCGTGCAAAAGAGTTGGCACAGATTTGTGCGCTTAATTGTTTAGCTGCCGTTGAAACTGTTGCTGATGTAAACAAGATTACAAAGATTGTTCGCGTGGTTGGTTACGTAAATGGCGTTTCTGGTTACATCAATGCGCCACTAGTTGTAAACGGGGCAAGTGAACTGTTCTTAGCAATCTGGGGCGATGGTGCAAAACATGCACGTAGCGCAGTTGGAATTGCGGAATTACCTTTGAACTCACCGGTTGAAATCGAGCTAACGGTAGAAATTACAGACTAAAAACGGTCATTTACCGCGCTTTGAAAGGCGGTCGAAATCTGTAATTAAAACTGCACGTCCATCAAGCTTCAACCAGCCGCGTCCAGCGAAATCGGCAAGGGCTTTGTTTACTGTTTCACGAGATGCACCAACAAGTTGAGCAAGTTCTTCTTGCGTTAAATCATGGTGAACAAATAATCCTTCGTCAGTTTTCTTTCCAAAGCGCTCACCAAGATCGATAAGTGCTTTAGCAACGCGACCTGGAACATCAGAGAAAACTAAATCGCCAACCGCCTCATTTGTGCGACGAAGGCGTTGGGCTAATGAAGCTAATAATTGAAGTGCTACATCTGGGTTTTCGCGTAGCCACGGTAGAAGTTTTTCTTGTCCAAGACTTAAAAGTTTTGCATCAGTTACTGCAGTTGCAGTTGACGTGCGTGGGCCTGGATCAAAAAGACTTAATTCGCCGAACATTTCGCCAGGGCCAAGGATTGACAGTAAGTTTTCACGACCATCACCGCTTGAAGTTCCCAGCTTTAGCTTTCCTTCAACGATGACGTACAAATGATCACCTTCAGCACCTTCGGTAAAAAGGACGCTTCCCTTTGAAATCTTAACTAAATCCATCTTCGCGCGAAGAGATGCCGATGCGGCTTCATCAAGGGCGGTAAAGAGCGGGGCTCTATGTACTGCATCTAGATCTATGGTCACGGGTAGTACTTTAGCCTTATGCCCGCCCATAGCGAAACCCGTCGAGAGGCCCGGGCTGTCTACCGAATTCTGAGCAAGACTTACCCCAATATTCGCTGTGAATTAGATTTTAAAAATCCTTTACAGTTAATTGTTGCCACGGTCTTGAGCGCGCAATGCACAGATAAGAGAGTTAACACTGTTACTCCAGCCCTATTCAAAAAATATAAATCTGCTAAATCGTATGCAGAAGCAGATATACATGAGCTTGAAGAACTGGTGTATCAAACTGGTTTTTATCGCGCTAAGGCCCGCCATATAAAGGGCATAGGCGTCAGGTTATTAACTGATTTTGGTGGAGAAGTTCCCAGCACACTTGAAGAGCTAATTACATTGCCTGGAGTAGGTCGTAAAACCGCCAATGTAGTTTTAGGTCACGCCTTTGATATTCCAGGAATCACAGTTGATACACATTTTGGTCGCTTATCTCGCCGCTTTGGTTGGACGAAGGAAACAGATCCTGTGAAGGTAGAAAGAATTGTTGGAGAATTAATTCCGCAGAAAGAGTGGACAAATTTATCGCAGCGAATGATTTGGCATGGGCGGCGCATATGTCATTCACGCAAACCTGCATGCGGTGCATGTCCATTAGCCAAACTATGCCCTAGCGTTGGCATTGGTGAGATGGATGTAGCGAAAGCAAAATTATTAGTAAAGACCGATAAGGATTTTCGATGAAGAGATGCGCAATTGTAGTTGCCCTATTACTACTTGTCGGCTGTTCTTCATCTTCAGAAAAGATTGCCGGTCAGGTTATCTCCTGTAATTCACTTGAAAGCACGCTAACGAGTGATTCAATAAATCTTGACTGCCTTGATGGCAGTACTGGTGCATCCGTAAATACGTTAAAAGGCCCGATGATTATTAATGTTTGGGGCTCTTGGTGTGGCCCATGCAAAGAAGAGATGCCGATTTTGCGATCTTTTTATAAAAAGGCAGAAGGCAAAGTGGCTTTAGTGGGCGTTGATGTTGAAGAAGCATCAATTAGTGACGGCCGAGATTTTGTAGAGAACAATGGAATTACTTGGCCTAACTTGTTTGATTCAGCCGGAAGTTCTAGGCCTTATTTTGGAATGGGCGTACCAGTGACATGGTTTATTGCTCCCGATGGAAGTGTCGCTTATAAACACATAGGTGTACTTAAAAATGAGATTGAGCTAATTACCCTAACTTCAAAATATTTAGGGGTAAAGTTTTAGTCCTCAGATTTAGCGCTTTGCAAACCTTGCGAAATTAACTTCATAACATTGGGATCTGCCAATGTTGTGGCATCGCCAACTACGCGATCCTCAGCCACATCTTTGAGCAAACGACGCATGATTTTGCCACTTCGAGTTTTTGGAAGCTCATTCACAATCAAAATCTGACGTGGTTTAGCAATTGCGCCAATTTCTTTAGCCACGTGATTGCGAAGTGCAATATTTAATTCATCACCATTGGCATGTTCCATACCGCCACGCAAAATAACGAAAGCAACTATGCCTTGGCCAGTCATTGCATCAGCAGCTCCAACTACTGCCGCTTCTGCAACTGATTCATGCGAAACCAATGCCGACTCAACTTCAGTTGTTGAGATTCGGTGACCAGAAACATTCATCACATCATCAACGCGACCAAGTAACCAGATTGCACCTTCATGATCAAGCTTTGCGCCATCGCCAGCAAAATAAATTCCTTCAAAGCGTGACCAGTATGTTTCCTTGTATCGTTCATCTTCGCCCCAAATTCCACGAAGCATTGAAGGCCACGGTTCATCAAGAATTAAATAACCACCGTGTCCATCGCCAACTGGTACTGCGTTATCGTCAACAACTTTTGCACTAATTCCTGGAATCGGTCGCATAGCAGAACCAGGTTTAGTTGAAGTGACTCCAGGTAGTGGAGAAATCATGATGGCGCCGGTTTCTGTTTGCCACCATGTATCAACGATTGGACAGCGATTTCCACCAATTACTTCGCGGTACCACATCCATGCTTCAGGGTTGATTGGTTCACCCACAGATCCCAATAAGCGTAATGATTGCAGGTTATGTGCTTGTGGAAATTCATCGCCCCACTTCATCCAAGTACGAATTAAAGTCGGTGCCGTATACAAAATTGTTACGCCGTATTTTTCAATAATTTCAAAGATACGTCCCTTGTGTGGAGTATCTGGCGTTCCTTCGTACATCACTTGTGTTGCACCATTTATAAGTGGCCCGTAAACAATGTATGAATGTCCGGTAACCCAACCAACATCTGCCGTGCACCAATAGACATCGGTTTCGGGCTTAATATCAAAAACAACTTTGTGGGTATATGCCACCTGCGTTAAATAGCCGCCGGTTGTGTGAAAAATACCTTTTGGCTTGGCCGTTGTGCCCGATGTATACAAAATGAAGAGCGGGTGCTCAGAATCAAAGCTTTCTGCCACATGTTCTTCGGACTGGCGACCAACAATGTCGTGCCACCAAATATCACGATCAGTCCATGCTGTTTCTTGTTTTGTACGTTGAACTACTAAAACCTTCTCAACGTTATGTTTGCCTTTGAGCGCTTCATCAACAGCTGGCTTTAATGCAAAAGCTGCACCTTTTCTAAATCCACCATCGGCGGTAATTACTAATTTTGCGTCAGCATCTTGAATTCGCGAAAGCAACGCGTCAGCAGAAAATCCACCAAATACAACTGAATGTGGTGCGCCAATTCGCGCACAAGCCAACATTGCAATTGCTGCTTCAGGAATCATTGGCATATAAATCGCAACGCGATCTCCAGATTTAATTCCAAGCTCTATCAGCGCATTTGCAGCCTTTTTAACTTCTGTAAGCAATTGTGAGTAAGTAATAGTTCGAACATCACCAGGTTCGCCCTCAAAGTAAAAAGCAACTCGGCTGCCACGACCTTGCGCAATGTGGCGATCTAATGCGTTAACAGATGCATTTAATTTTCCACCAATGAACCACTTGGCATAAGGAGGATTCCATTCAAGTGCCGAATTCCATTTTTTATCCCACTGAAGTTCTAGAGCCTGTTCTTCCCAAAATGCCACGCGATCCATATTTGCATGTGCATATTCATCTGGCTTTGCATTTGCTTGCGCGGCAAACTCTGGAGTAGGTGGAAAATGACGATCTTCAGTCAATAAGTTTTCTAAGGACTCGTTGTCTTGGCTCATACCGAGTGAGATTACCCGCCGAAACCGTTTATCAACAGAGTTTTCTGCACATTGCATGTCACATTCCTTTCGCCCCCAGAATTCCGCAGCGAAGGGAGGTCACACATGGGAATTTCATCTATTTTGTTGCTGATGTTTAAGTTCTTCGGCAACGCCACATTGGTCGCAGCTCTATTCCGTTTTGCCGGCTCGGTCTTTAAGACATACATGTAGGTGTATCTGCCAAAAAGCCCCTAGCCCACCCGAACTAGGGGCTTTTTCGCGCCTTTTTTGTGGGATTCGAGCCAAAGTGAGAGGATTGGCCGTAAGCCTCTAGACGGTTCAAAGTTGCACTCGCTTTTAGGGATTACACCAAGCTACTAGGAGTCACAGTGCCAATTGCTAGCCCAGAAATTTATGCCGATA
>CAFAAU010000052.1_pt1 | contig 9181 bp, 7 predicted proteins | sample 7267661 | NCBI WGS metagenome assembly CAFAAU01 (sample SAMEA6813993, study PRJEB35770) | uncultured Actinomycetes bacterium | biome: Freshwater; feature: Freshwater reservoir; material: water | place: Czech Republic | collected 2017-08-18 | depth 30m m
ATCTGGCGTCAAGCAGCTGAAAATGTTGCAGAGTCACTGACAAAGGGAATGCGCGTCATCCTTTCTGGTCGTTTGAAGCAACGTTCTTATGAAACTAAAGAAGGCGAAAAGCGCACTGTCTTTGAGGTAGAAGTTGATGAAGTCGGACCATCACTACGGAACGCAACTGCAAAGGTCACTAAGGCCCAACGCGCTGGCGGAACAAGTGGTGGATTCTCTGCACCTGCTGCAGCTGATTCATTTAACGAAGATCCATGGGCAGCAGCTTCATCTTCACCGGCTGGTGGAGGTTGGGGAGCATCCTCAACAACTGACGAGCCACCGTTCTAAAACAATCCAACTAACCATCCATTCCTAGTTCATAACCACACGGTAAAAAACCAAAAGGTAAAAACTAGGGCCCGAAAAGGAGCACCACAATGGGAGCAAGAAATAATAAGACTCTTCGTGAACCGAAGAATAAGGGCGCAAAAGCTGCGGCCCTTAATAAGAAATTTAAGAAGAAGCCATGCAGCTTCTGCCAGCAGAAGGTTACATATATCGATTACAAAGATATCGCCACCCTTCGCAAGTACATCTCTGATCGCGGCAAAATCCGCGCTCGCCGCGTTACAGGTGCATGCACACAGCACCAGCGTTCAATCGCAACCGCGGTAAAAAACAGCCGTGAAGTAGCGTTACTTCCTTACACATCTACAGCACGATAAGGGGAACTGACTATGAAACTCATCCTTACTCGTGAAGTTGCAGGCGTTGGTTCTGCAGGAGATGTTGTAACTGTTAAAGATGGCTTCGCACGCAACTTCTTGTTGCCTCGCGGAAATGCAATTGCATGGTCACTTGGTGGAGAAAAGCAGATTCAGAGCATTCGCCGTGCGAAATCAGCTCGTGAAGTCCGCGATATCGACCACGCTAAAGAGATCAAGACCAAACTTGAGTCAGCAGCAGTTGTTGCTAAGGCAAAGGTTGGCGCTAAAGGTGCTCTGTTTGGTTCAGTAACAGATAAAGATGTTGCTGCAGCAATCAAGGCAGCTGTTGGATTAGATATCGACCGTCACTCAATTAAGACTGCCGGACATATCAAGAAGACAGGAAACCACGATGTAAAGGTCTCACTTGGCCACAACGTTGTTGCGAAGATTACAGTCTCTGTAGTCCCAGAATAAATAGTTAATACTAAGAAAGCCCGTCGCTTATGCGGCGGGCTTTTTTATTCACTTGTTACAGCAATCAACGCTTTTTTAAAGTAGTCACTTGTAAATTCTGTGCGTGCTAAATCGTATTTAGACATTCCCCATTGCCAGAAATCAAAATCAATCTCGCTCACCGAATCTTGAATCGATGCCCACAAAGTCCATCCATACTTTGCCATCAACGCCCACAACCACGCACGTGCAACTTTGTCGGGACGGTGCGTTCCGTAATAAGCGGTAACCAACTCTTCCAGTGCTTCCAAAGATAAAAACGCTTCGGCCCAGACGTTGCCAATCTCAAAGCAGGCATCGTTATTTCCTGAATATTCATAGTCAATAAGCCATATTTTCTGCCCATCATCAATGAAATTGCCGGGCAGTAAATCGTTATTACAAGGGACAAGGCCATCGAATAACACTTCGAATGCTTTTTTGATTTGAACAACCATGGGTGCAAAATCCAAATAACCATCAGGAACCCTAAAACCGTTGTCCTGAACAATTGTTAAATAGTTTTTCTGTGTAGTAAACATATTGAACTCATGGTCAAAGGCTTCAAGTGAGTGCAAAGCTTTCAAACTTGTGGCAACTCGGCCCAAATTAACGCCAACATCTTCAGCGCCATAAGTTTTCCCACTGATATAAGAAATGAGCAATAAACCTTCGCCCGGTATGTAATCCAACACTTGCGCTCCAACACCACCCTTACCCGCAATGGTGGTATTTATAAACTCTGAGCCACGATCGATGGCTAATAACGAGGACGAATTGCTTGAGACTCGGGCCACATATTTATCGGCTGGGGTTTCTATAAGGAAGTTTCGATTAGTTAAACCACCGGAAAGTTCGGTAATGGACGAGCGATTTTTAAGCAGCGCGACTTTATTAAAAAGCGGCGCTAACTCTTGCTCAAGGAGACTGTCATCGGACACGCATTCAGGATACATTTCATATGTGGCCGTGTCAGTAGTTCCAACCCGAGCAAAAATCGTCATCATCGGTGGTGGCGTGGGCGGAACTTCGGTTGCCTATCATTTAGCTGAACTTGGCGAGAAGGATGTCATTCTTCTTGACCGCAATGAACTGACCAGCGGATCCACTTTTCACAGTGCAGGCTTAGTTGGCCAACTACGCGCAGATCCAACATTGACCTTAATGAATATGCACTCCGTTGATTTGTATCGAAAACTGCAAGCAACTGATACACCACCAAGTTGGCGCGAATGCGGCAGTATTAAATTGGCATCAACGCCTGAACGTATGCAGGAAATCCGCCGCCAAATCGGATGGGCTAAAACATTTGGTTTAGATTTAAAAGAGATTTCACCACAAGAAGCACAAAACCTCTTTCCACTCATTGATCTAGAAGGCGTTGTTGGCGCTTGTTATATGGCCTCTGATGGTCAAGTTGATCCTTCGCAGTTAGCGATGGCCCTAGCTGCTGGTGCGCGCAAACAAGGCGTACAGATATTTACTCACACTCGTGTTCTTGAAATTAAAACAACTAATGGTCGAGTCAGCAGCGTTGTCACCGATAAAGGTGAGATTGAATGCGAAATCGTTGTTAACTGTGGCGGAATGTATGCACCACAAATTGCACGCATGGTAAATGTGCGTGTTCCAATTGTTCCTATGAGCCATCAATATTTAATTACCGAAAACTTTATGCCAGCCGATGCCCCATTGCTGCCTTCGTTGCGTGATCCCGACAATCTTATTTATTTCCGCCAAGAAGTATCAGGATTGCTTATGGGTGGGTACGAGCGCACATCAAAGGCGTGGTCGGCCGATTACAACAATATCGATGACATTCCTGCAAACTTTAATAACTCACTGTTAGCTGAAGACTGGGACCGTTTTACTGATATCGCCGAAGCATCACAAAAGCGCGTACCGAAGATGTCTGAAGTTGGAATCAAATCCTTTATTAATGGCCCCGAAGGTTTCACACCCGATAACGAATTTTGCTTAGGTGAAACATCAGTCGGCGGCTTCTTTGTTGCTGCAGGTTTTTGTGCCCATGGAATCGCCGGAGCTGGCGGTATTGGCAAAGTGATGGCCGAATGGGTTGTTGCCGGTGAACCAACTATGGATCTGTGGCACATGGACATTAAACGCTTTGGTTCATCCTATGAATCCCCTGAATTTACTTTGAAACGCATTACCGAAAACTACGAGCAGTATTACGACATCCATTACCCAAGTGAAGAAAGACAATCTGCTCGTCCAAAATTTATGTCGCCAGTCTATGAATGGCACGCAGCAAACGGCGCAGTATTTGGAGAAAAAGCTTCATGGGAACGCGTTAATTTCTACTCCACCAATATTGGCAACGATGCATTGCGACCTAAGGATTGGCTGGGAAATCACTGGTCTAATGCAGTGCAAGTAGAACACAACGCAACCCGTAATAACGCTGGTTTATTTGATGAATCTAGCTTTGCTAAGGCACGTATAAGCGGCGCGCGATCAGGCGAATTCCTTAACTATGTATGCGCAAATAACGTCGTTAAAGGCGTTGGCAAAACTACATACACGCAAGCCCTCAATTCAAAAGCTGGCATTGAATCTGATTACACGGTTACACAGACAGCTGACAATGAATTCTTAATTGTTACCGGTACTGCATTTGCAGTTCATGATTTTGGTTGGCTTGAAAAAATACGTCGCGAACTTTCTTATACTGATGTAGAAATTACTAATATCACTCGCGAGCTAGCATGCTTTGCAATCATGGGCCCACAATCACGAGCCATTCTGCAATCACTTACTGATGCCGATCTTTCACATACTGCGTTCCCATTTATGAATTCACGAGAAATCACTATTGCCGGAATCAAAGTACGTGCTACCCGACTTACATATGTGGGTGAACTTGGTTGGGAAATCTATGCGCCAGTTGCCGACGCTTTAGCTCTGTGGTCCTCAATTATGGATGCCGGTAAATCATTTGGTATTAAGGCCTGTGGTTACCGTGCAATAGAATCACTGCGTCTTGAAAAAGGTTATCGTGCATGGGCAGGTGAAATTAATTCAGAGACTAACCCTTATGAAGCTGGTTTAGGTTTTGCAGTTGCACTTAAGAAGGAAAATTTCCACGGGAAAGCTGCAGCTATTGATGCGCAAATGAATCTAAAGCGCAAATTAGTTGCCATTACTTTTGATGACATCACATGTGTTCCATTTGGTTCTGAACCAATTCGTATTGGCGAGTCGATTGTGGGACGCATTAAATCTGGCGGCCAGGGCTACACAATTAAAAAGAGCATTGCCTATGCCTACCTTCCTATTGCTCACACCGAAATTGGCACACACGTTGATGTTGAATTTTTTGGTACATGGCGCACTGGAGTAATCTGCGCAGAACCATTATTTGATCCAACAAATGAGCGCATCCGTTTATAAATCTCACGATTTAAGATGTACCGAAATACTTTTGTACACAGCCTTCTGTAAAAAGACGAGCCTCTGACCTGCACCTTTTCAGATGAGGGGCTATCTCTCGCTAGTTACACACATTTCATCCACCGGTTTGTACACAGGAAAACACGCTTATCCACCTACTTACCCACAGCTTTATCCCCAGCAAACTGCATCGATTCTCGCGTGCGGTAGGGGCTGGCACCTAAGTTACGCCTACAAGGAATTCACTTGTCAGTGGCTAATGGGAGGTTATACGCGTGAGCATCGCCGAACTTCCTAATAATCGCCAAGCGCGAGATAACGTTTCATCTATTGGTACAGATTTCGAACGTACTCCACCGCAAGATTTAATTGCAGAACAATCTGTTCTTGGCGGAATGTTGTTATCTAAAGATGCAATTGCAGATGTCATCGAAATTATTCGCGATCGCGATTTCTATCGCCCAGCACATGAATTAATTTACGACGCAGTTATTGATTTATATGGTCGCGGTGAACCTGTTGATGCAGTCACCGTTTCATCCGAGCTCACAAAGCGTGGAGACATTGCACGCGCTGGCGGCGCACCGTATCTGCACACATTAATTTCATCTGTTCCAACAGCTGCAAATGCTGGTTACTACGCAAAGATTGTTCGCGAACATGCAATCATGCGTCGCTTAGTTGAAGCCGGTACCAAGATTGTTCAACTTGGTTACACAGCCGAAGGTGAAGTCGATGACATGGTCGACCAAGCACAGGCAGAGGTCTATGCAGTAACCGAACGTCGCGCTTCTGAAGATTACGTACAACTTTCTACATTACTTCCACAAGCACTTGATGAGATCGAAGCGATTTCTAAAGGTATTGGTATTGAGGGAGTTAAGAGTGGATTTAAAGATCTTGATGCACTGACTCATGGTTTCCATCCAGGCAACATGATTATTTTGGCTGCTCGTCCTGCAGTTGGTAAGTCAACGTTAGGTCTTGATATTGCCCGCCACGCATCAATTCATGAAGGCCAAGCTGCAGTTATCTTCTCTCTTGAAATGTCTAAATCTGAAATCACAATGCGTATGTTGTCTGCTGAAGCCCGCGTTGGTTTAAATAATATTCGCGCAGGCACACTTTCTGATGATGAGTGGTCACGTCTTGCACGTCGTATGGGTGAAATCTCTGAAGCGCCTTTATTTATTGATGATTCACCCAACCTTTCAATGATGGAAATTCGCGCAAAGGCGCGTCGCCTTAAGCAACGTCATGATTTAAAGCTCATTGTTATCGACTACTTACAGTTGATGTCATCAGGAAAGCGCGTTGAAAACCGCCAACAGGAAGTTTCTGAGTTCTCTCGTCACTTGAAGTTGATGGCAAAAGAGCTCAATATCCCCGTTATTGCTATCTCTCAGCTCAACCGTTCGCCTGAACAACGCAGTGATAAAAAGCCAATGCTTTCAGATCTTCGTGAATCAGGTTCTATCGAACAAGATGCTGACGTTGTTATTTTGCTCCACCGCGATGATATGTATGACTCACAGAACCGAACTGGTGAAGCAGATTTAATCGTTGCTAAACACCGTAACGGACCAACAAAAACAATTACCGTCTCAGCACAGCTGCACTATGCACGTTTCTATGACATGCCACAAAACCCTGGTGGCGGACAAGACTGGACACAACAGCGCGAAGCGCCTCCAACAGATGGTGTTGTATTCGGCGCGTAATTAATGCGCAGCAGAACGGGCTTTATCAGCCAAGATAATTCCAATGATTACTGTAACTCCACCAACTAACTGAATGAAGTTCCATTTTTCAGATAACCAGATCCATGCAAAGACCCCAGCTATTACAGGTTCTGCCATTCCCATCACACTGCTGGTTGATGCTGATAAAAGTTTGAGACCATTAACAACTAAAAGATAAGGAACGATTGTTCCCATAACTATTACCCACGCAATTAACACCCACCCTGGCACATTAAAGGCCTCAAAACGACCTTGCAGATTCATTGATTGCGTAAAGATTTCGGTTGGATAAGACCACAACGGCATAGCAATTGCTAAACCTAAGGAAGCAAAACCAAATCCATAAACCATCAACGATTCCACATCGCGCTTAGCGGTGAGTTTTTCACCCAGCAAGAAGAATGCGGCCAGAACGATTCCATCTAGCAATGCGGCAATAACGCCAATGGGATCTAACGTTCTGCCTTTCCAAACCTGGGCAATAAGAACCAGGCCGCCAAAAGCTAAAAAGATTGCTACCCACATCAACTGTGGAACAACTTTGCGCTTAACAAATCGCAGCCACAACACAATCCAGATTGGCGCAGTGAATTCAAGAATTAATCCGATGCTCACATGCAAGCGAGTAATAGCTACGAAATACAGCGCCTGTACGGCAAGAAAACCAACGATCCCATAGGCAAAAAGCTGTGGCATTTCGGCCCTTGTTGCCTTTAACTTATCGCGGTGGCGAAGGAACATGTAAGCCCCGAGAAATACAAAAGCCCCACCGCAACGCACCTGTGTCAGGCGCATTGATGAAAGTCCAGAAGTTAAAACTAATTTGGCTACGACACCATTAAAAGAAAAGAAGACAGCGCCAAGTAGTGTGAGGATTTCTCCTTTGTAGCGCGTAAGCATCCGGCAAGGATAGCGGTTTAAAAGGCGCTTTCGGGTATGTCCATGATGGAGCCATCAGTAGCTTCAACAATTACACGATCTGCGCTGATATGAGGCAAGTAGTTCTTGATAAAGAACTGTGCAGCTGCAATCTTGCCGGTGTAGAAATCTTTATCTTTTCCGCTAGCAGTAGGTAGTTTTGCAACTGCGATATCTGCTTGGCGTAGCAATAACCATGAAGTAATAATGTCGCCAACTGCCATCAAGCAGCGGGATGTATTTAAACCAACTTCATAAATTTTCGCAGGATCAGTTTGTGATTCCATCGCGTGACCTACGAGAACACCAATAATGGCGTTGAGATCTTCAAGAGCCTTGAGTAAGGCGGCTTTTTTGGTTGCGTTGGCCCCACCTGCTTCTGCAAAGGTTGATATCTCTTTGGCGAGTAAACCAATTGCGCGTCCGCCATCTTTAACAATTTTGCGGAAGAAGAAATCAAGACCTTGAATCGCTGTTGTACCTTCATATAAGGTATCAATCTTGGCATCACGAACATATTGTTCAATTGGCCAGTCGCGAGTAAAACCTGCACCACCAAATGTTTGCAGAGATTCAGTTCCAAGTAGCGTCCACGATTTTTCTGAACCGTACCCTTTAACAACAGGAAGCAACAAATCATTGAGTGCAATCATGTCTGCAGCGCGATCTTTATCGCCAGATACTTCAGCCAACTCAATCTCATCTTGAATAGAGGCGGTGTAAAGCACTAGCGCGCGCATACCTTCGCTATAAGACTTTTGGACCATCAAAGAACGGCGCACATCTGGGTGCTTAATAATGGTGACGCGCTGTGAAGCTTTGTCATTCATTACTTTCATATCCCCGCCCTGCACACGCTCTTTGGCATAGGACAGAGCCTGCATGTATCCAGCAGATAATGTTGCAATAGCTTTAGTTCCAACCATCATGCGAGCAAACTCAATAACTTTAAACATCTGTTTGATGCCTTCATGTACTTCGCCCAACAAATAACCAACTGCTGGCTCATGCTCACCTAATTTAACTTCACATGTGGCAGAAATATTTAGACCCATTTTGTCTTCAAGGGCAGTTATGAACACCCCGTTGCGCTTTCCAAGTTCGCCTGTTTCAAAATCAAACATAAATTTTGGGATCAAGAATAATGAAAGACCTTTAGTTCCTGGGCCGCCACCTTCACGGCGAGCAAGAACAAAGTGCATAACATTGTCATAGAAATCAGCATCACCTGAAGTTATATAACGTTTTGATCCAGTGATGTGCCATGTTCCATCAGGTTGTGCCACAGCTTTGCTGCGACCAGCACCAACATCTGAGCCAGCATCTGGTTCAGTTAACTGCATCGTTGCACCCCAGTGCTTTTCAACCATGTGCCTTGCAATCTTCTTTTGTTCTGGTGTTCCAAGCACGTATGCAACTTGAGCAAATGAATAACCTGAGGCATAGAGGTGCACGCCAGGATTCGAACCTAAAACCATTTCAGCTATTGCCCAACGCACAGATGGAGGAATCTTCATTCCACCTAGTTCTACCGGAGCATCTAATCGCCACCATTCGCCATCAACATATGCTTTGTACGATTTAATAAAGGATGCTGGCAAATTTACATTTCCAGTTTCTTTATTGAGCACCGCTCCAACACGATCGCCTTCAACAAATGATTCGGCAAGATCGTTTTCACACAAACGCTTCATCTCTTCCAACATACCCATTGCAGTATCGCGATCAACATCTGAGTACAAAGAAGTACCCATAACTTTTTCGCGCCCCAAAAGATCAAAGAGGCAGAATTCGATATCGCGCAGGTTGGCGGTGTAATGGCTCATGGGCAAATAATGCTACTGACCAGTAACTTATGCAACCCTGACGAGCGTATTTCGCTGCCCTATTAGCCCGACAAAGCGAGATAGGGTTCTGCGCGTG
>CAFAAU010000070.1_pt1 | contig 4341 bp, 5 predicted proteins | sample 7267661 | NCBI WGS metagenome assembly CAFAAU01 (sample SAMEA6813993, study PRJEB35770) | uncultured Actinomycetes bacterium | biome: Freshwater; feature: Freshwater reservoir; material: water | place: Czech Republic | collected 2017-08-18 | depth 30m m
CACTGACGTTGCCCTTGGCTTTCATCCAGACGGGATAGAAAGTCTTTGGCCCAAACCAAATTGCGCCACTTATGAAGGAGACTGCAAATGCTGCTAGTACTGCGAGAAGGTTTAATCCTGTAAATGTCATGCCTAAATCGTACAGAAATTGGCTTAATTTCCAGAACAAATACTCGGTGATTCTTTGCAGTAGTTTCTAGAACTGGCGTTGGCAAATAAGAAAAGCTTTCCAAGATAGGCTTAAGTAATGTCAACGCCAGCAATGACCAATCGTGAAGCGATTCGAGTCGGGCTACCTATTTTTATCACAGCAATCAATATGCGAGCTGGATTAACCATTATGAGCCCGCTGTATCCGATTCTTAAAGAGCAGTATCACTTGAGCTCTTTTCAACTCTCTTTTTTAACTTCACTTTCAGTTCTTTGCTTTGCCGGAAGTGCGTTCCTGATGCCATTAGTTGGCAAGATTGGCGGAACAAACAAGGTAATCGCATGGACTCTGACTGTTCTAAGTGCGGCAATCTTTTTAAGAGCCGTAGGAAATGTTCCCATGTTGTTTATTTCATCAGTGAGCGTAGGAATAGCAATTGCAGTTCTCAATTTCTCTTTGCCAGTATGGGTTAAGGAAAATGCGCCTGAACACTCAGGGCTTTTAACCGGTATTTACATAACAATTATGGGCACCTTTGCAGCTTTATCAGTTGCAGTGGCTGTGCCCCTTGCTCAGGCAACCTCATGGGGTTGGCGATTATCTATGATTCCGTGGTTGGTCATTGGTGTGATTTCTTCTGCATGGTGGTTAATCAGAATTTCAAGATCTAAAGAAGCAGGCCATATGGATGTTAGTTCGAAGTTTCATAGAGCACTCTTTAGAAAACCTGGCGCTTGGCACATCGCAATATTCTTTGGCTTACAGTCCATGCTTTTTTATGGAACTGCAACGTGGCTCCCAACAATTTTGGTCTCTAAGGGTTACACCCTGGGACATGCTGGTTTAGTTGTCTCTATTACTGGTTTTCTTGGTTCTGCCATTGGTATTGCGGCCCCGCACTATGCATCCAAATTAAAAAATATGCATATGTTCCTATTCTTAATGGGCATTATGGTTGCAGCTAGTTTTGCTGCAGTTATTTTCGACAGTGGATGGCGCTTAGTAATCTGGATACTTATTTCAAATATTGGACTCTCTATTACTTTTCCTTTATCGCTCTTACTCACTGTTACGCGCAGCGTAGAAGCGGGGGAGACTCGCTCTCTATCAATCATGGCTCAATCAATTGGTTATCTCATGGCCGCCTTTGCTCCTGGAATTGTTGGAGCGATTTTCGATGCGACTCTCAGTTGGAGCACAGCATTGCTAGTCCCTGTAATCCTTGGCCTCTTCCTTGGCGGCATTGGTTATTTTGCAGGCAAGCCTGAAAAAATCATCATTTAAGGTCAATTAGATTCCTCGCCAGTTACTATTGAGCATTAACTTCCGGATGAAAAGGTGTTTACATTGTTTGAAATAATAGTTCTCGGGATCGTGCAAGGTCTCACAGAATTTTTACCTATTTCATCGAGTGCTCATCAACGAATTGTTGGAGAATTCTTTAGCAATGCCCAAGATCCAGGTGCCCGCTTCACGGCAATTACTCAAATTGGTACTGAGCTAGCCGTATTACTCTTTTTTAAAAATGACATTAAAGACATCGTTTTAGCTTGGTTTAAGCAAGTCGTGCTGCGGAAAGATTTGAACTCAGAGCAAAAGCAACTTGCACGTATGGGGTGGCTGATTGTTGTTGGTAGCGTACCAATTGCTATTTTGGGTTATCTAGGTAAAGACATCATTACTAATGATTTTCGCTCCCTGTGGCTCGTTGCTTCATCCTTAATTATCTTCGGTGTGATTCTTGGACTAGCCGATCATTACGGCAAGAAAGAAAGAGGCCTTGCAGAATTAAATTCAAAGCACGGCATCCTTTATGGACTTGCTCAATCCTTAGCTTTAATTCCAGGTGTTTCTCGCTCTGGTGCAACAATTGCAATGGGTCGCTATCTCGGTTATACCCGAGAAGCAGCCCTGCGTTATTCATTTCTTTTAGCTTTACCTGCTGTCTTTGGAAGCGGGTTGTATGAACTTAAAGATGCTTTTGGTTCAAGCGCTGCAAATGTCTATTCCTTGCCTCAAACTTTCATTGCAACAGCCATTGCATTCGTTGTCGGTTACGCCGTAATAGCATGGTTGATAAAGTATGTAACAACCAAGTCCTTTATGCCTTTTATCATCTACAGAATCATTCTTGGAACAATTGTGTTAGTTCTACTGTCAGCAGGCGTTATTAATCCATGAGTAAGGCACAAATCACTTCACATTTAAAGAAATTTGATAATGCCCAGCGGGCTATCTTGAACCAGCTGCGAAAAGAGATTTTGGAAGAGCTTCCAACGGCTCAAGAAGTTATAAAGTACGGCATTCCAACATTTACTATTGAAGGTGTACCTGTTCTTGGCTTTGATGGTTTTAAAGCTCATAACTCACTTTTTCCCTATAGCGGTTCTACAAAGCAATTTCTCAAAAAAGAGTTAGCCAACTATGTTCAAACAAAGGGCTCGATTCACTTTACTTTAGATAAGCCTTTTCCTCGTTCGCTTTTGAAAAAGATTATTAAAGTAAGAATCGCCCAGATAAATGCCTCATATCCCAGCAAGTCAGGGGAGTACTTAGAGTTCTATGCCAATGGTTTTCTCAAATCAAAGGGAAAAATGAAGCAGGGAATAATGCATGGATATTGGGAGTGGTTTCGAAAAGATGGAACAAAACTTCGCTCCGGTTCATTCAAAGCCGGCGAGCAATCAGGCTTATGGACTACTTATGATCAAAGTGGAAAGCCGTATAAGAAAACTAATTTTCCTAGCTAGCTTAGGCCAAATTCTCAGGCTGTTTTACATAGTGCCTTCCCTATTCCCGTAGACATAGCATCAAATAACTATTGTCCACATCAGGTATCCAAATAAATCTCATCTCTTTAAGTTTAGAAGTTCTTGCACTACCTAAATTGAGGACGAATTATGAAGCGAGGCTTATCCAAAGGATTTGTGATTGTAGGTACGGTATCTGTAATTACTCTAAGTAGTTTTGGGGCAACTCAAACAAATTCAAAGCAAATATTTGACTCCAAGGCAGTGACTGACTTTGGTCGCAGGATAATACTTTCCGGAGAGTGCGCCGGTCGTTCTGATCTTCCGCATATATCGACCCATTTTCCTGGGACTGTGAATGTAGTAACCGAGACTTTCTGCCCAGGTGAGGAAGTGACTGTTAAGACAACGCTTTCCAGAAAAGGCTGGTGGATTTTTCGCACATCTGTCACAAAATCAAAAAGTGGATTCGCTAATGTTCGCCTAAGTGTTGCCATGGCCTGTAAGTGGCAGTCTGGAATGGCGCCGATAGAATATATAGTTGAATCATTGCATACTGACTCAAGTGGGTCGCGTGGTATCACGAGAGCGCATAGTTTCTTGAAGTGTTAATTAGTAGGGGAGGAGTACCAAGTGGAGATTGTCGGATGGAACTCTTTTCCAGAAGAGTGTGCGGTAGAAATAGATTTTGACGATGCACCACTTTGGATGCGCCTGACTGCACACACAATTTTTTTTGAAAGATTTGTATATCCCAGAGCGGTCAAAATGGGTCTTGGCACACTTTGGATTGAGAGTGGATCGATTATTGAGAGCGAACTCCTAATTCGAAATGGGTGGAAAATTCGGTCTAACGAATCAAAGACTGACCTCGAAAAATTCTTAGAAGGTTCTCTTAGTTTCCTATCAGCGAATGAGTCTAAAAGAATTCATAAGCCTTTAGCGGTAACTAAATGGGGGCGAAAAAAAGCTTGGCAGAGATACGTTCATAAACACAACGGAACCTTTGCTTTCTACCAACAAAAAACTCTTCCTGAGGTTCACTAAATTCTTCAGACTGCACATCAGAAAGATTTGTGGAACGAGAAAGATTAACTTCCGGGGCTCACCGTAGACATATTGAAATCTTTAATCACTAGCGGTGGAACTGCCATGTTTGACATGTCGCCAGCCCATTCGCGAGGTTGAGTCCACACAGTTGCACCAGCATGAGCTATGCGCCCAAGGGCTGAAACCGGTGAATCATTCCAACGGAAGTTATTAGTTGCACCAACAACTTCGCCGCCCTTAACATGATAAACACCGTCACGGGTTAAGCCAGTAAGAAGAAGTGAATTTGGATCAACCATGCGGATGTACCAGAAAGTTGTAAGCAGAAGTCCGTTATCAACTTTCTTGACTAGATCTTCAAGTGATCCACTGCCACCGTCAACGCTCATG